>Ga0185299_10000325_pt1 | contig 141166 bp, 121 predicted proteins | sample PaiPotPPA55metaG_FD_128002 | JGI IMG/M metagenome (GOLD analysis project Ga0185299, IMG submission 128002) | Iron sulfur acid spring bacterial and archeal communities from Banff, Canada, to study Microbial Dark Matter (Phase II) - Paint Pots PPA... ...
CGGCATCAGCTTTCTCGATGCCTCCGTTTTGACCGGGCCTACGTGCTGGTCAACCAGCGACCGAGTCACGCTTACATGGAGATTCTTGAAATCGAAATCCTCCCATTTCAGCCCGGCCAGTTCGCCGCGACGTAGCCCCGACGGCATGTCGAGAAACACCATCGCCTTTTCCCGAATCCCCAGTACCCCCAGCAGCAGATGCATCTCTTCAACTTCGAGAATGTCAGGTGTTCGCTCACGCTTTGCAGAAACACGAACACCAGAACCCTTGCCGGCACCTGCGATTGGATTGCGGTCAGTGAACTCCCACCGTATCGCATGATTGAAAACACTGCCCATCGCGTCACGGATTTTTTCTCTCGTGCCACCTGCAAGAAGTTTGCGCCTGCCAAACTTGCTTGTGACAAGTGATTTAAGCCATTGCTCCACCGCAACGGTTTTGATAGCCCGGAGTTCGAGTTTCCCCCAATGAGGCAGCACCCAGCGATTCAGAACCAGCGTCTTCCGGTTGCGGGTCGAATATGCTTTGCCGTCCCGGCCGCAATCAGCAAGTTCATGAATTTTGTAGTGCTCCACAGCCTCAGTCATAGTGATCGACGTCAACTCTGTCGGGCCATCGGTGTTGATGTTTAGCCGCAGTCCAGCTAACAAATCCTGCAGCTTCTTACTGTATTCGGGATAGTCCTTGACTGGTCCGATGGTTTTCTTGCGCTCGCGTGAAATGCCGTCCGCGCCTTTGTGCAGCCAGCGAAACTGCCATCTTTCTACCCCATCTTTGCGGATTATTGTTTGGAGACACCCATTCTGATAACGCGCCAGCATTCATTTGCTCCTTGAATTCTGGCAGCGGTCGCAATCCGAATTTACCCCAATGGGCGTCGGGGAGTCTAGTTCACGGCGAATGTCATTTCCCGCAGTTCTTGGTAACCAACAGGCTGGGCCCCGCGCGGATCGAGATCCGGCGCAAAGGCATCTTGCACGTGACGGAAACGAATTCTCGATCCCTTTATTCACTTATCGGCCGCTACACCCGAGGCCATGTTGTGACGCGCCCGACGGCCTGCAATTACCTGCGACCGAAGCCAATCATCCAACTCAGAGAGATAAAAGTGCCAGCGCTTCCGATCAGACCCCACCGGGTGACCCGGAAGTGACCCTTCACGAGCCTTGCGGAGTACAGTTTTCGGGTGCATGTTGAGAAAGCGAGCAGCGTGTTGCTGACTGACGGGCGCCTCTCGAAGCGAGTGTGACCGCTCACTTGGGGTGATCAGATTGGGCTGGGCTGACATAAAGACCTCTTCTCCACAACCGCGGTCCGTCCGCTTCGTTGAGTTCGCGCGGACGGACAGTGCTAGCCAATTTGATCGATTCCTTCAGCCGTGTCCAACAACTTCTCGTCCGCGTGATATTCCTGCCGGGAATATCAGACAGCGGCAAACCGATTTGTCACCTCACATTTCGTTGAGCAAATCACTTCGCGGATGCGGAGTGGTCGTTTCAGAAGAACTGAGTCAAGCAGACCACGACACACTCATCTCCCTCATCGGCAGGCACTTGGACGCAGACTTGGGAAAACATTTATGCGCGTCCGCCAGCACAACGGCATCTCAGGGCCGTCTAAATAAGACGCCCCCGGTGTTGCGGTGTCCGAGTCACATTTGCCGCCCAATCGCTTTCCGGAAGATTCCTTACCGAGAGTATCGGGCCGAGAGGCGCGATTTACTTGGTCGCGACGCCATGTTCGGCTGTTATTCCTCCCAGGAATATCACGCAGACGAGAAGTTGTTGGACATCGCGATTGAGCCAAGTTACGTTTGCGCCATAAGCAGCCGATTTGAAGTGCTGCGGGAGGTACAAATGACACGTTGGTCCCGACTCCATCTCATCCGCCAAATCCAGTCCCGTCTTCGGTCGAAGTGGGCGCGGTCAACCACCGTTCTTGTCACCCTTCTACTGGTCATCCCTGTGGCGGCGCTGGCACAGGGTTCACCGTTCGACACCGGCTTTACCGCCATCCAAAGCCTCTTTACCGGCACCATTGCGAAGGTTGCAAGTCTGGTGGCAATCGTGATCGGTGGCTACGGCTTCGCGCACGGCGAACCCGGCGCAAAAAAGGCCCTGGCCGGGGTTGCCGCCGGAACGGGCATTGCCGTTCTCGCCGTGAATGTGCTGAGTTGGCTCTGGGGCGTGTAGCACCTACCAACAGCCACCTTCGATCCTGTAGCAAGCATTGCTTAGGCGAGTGATTTATGCCAGACAAAACACAGCAGAAGCATCGCACAAATCGAGTCTTCAAGAGCCTGCATAAGCCTCTCACCTACCTGGGCGTAGAACGTACGCTGTTCTACATCGTCTGCGTAGGAGCGGTGGGGGCGTTCAATCTCTTCGATTCCATCCTCGCCGGCATCGCCGTCTTCATCGGTGGCTTTGCCTTCGGCCACTGGGTTACGAACAGCGATCCGGCGTTCCTCCGCATCCTGGCGAAGTCGGAACGCTACAAGCTGCGCTACGACGCGGCCAAGCAGCAGGTCCCCCGCGTGGAGGTTGTGTGATGCTGCGTCTCGACAAAGTCATCAAGCCGTGGAAAGAGAGTGCAGCTCTCAATGACCACATCAACCTCTACGGCTTCTGGAATGAGACGACCTTCCTCACCAAGAGCGGCGATGTAGGAATGGTCCTCCGTATGCGCGGCGTGGACTACGAAAGTCTGGACCGCTCGGAACAGGAGTATGCGGTGAAGCGGTTGGAATCAGCGCTCAAAGCATTTGATCCAGGCTTCCATGTTTACCAGTACCTCTTCAAATCGAACTACCCCGACATACCGTTCGCAACCTATGACGACCCTGTTGTGGAAGCAGCTATCGACCAGCGCCGGAAGTTCTTTGCAGCCAAGCGCGACCATCTTTATCAGGTTGAAATCTTCTACTGCATCCTGCTTGAAGGCACCCGATCGAAGACCGGCGTGGACACCGCTCTGGCGCGGCTCTTGCGCGATCCAGAGGGCGCGATTGCCGAACTCAAATCGCAGTTCACTAACGACAGTATGAAGACGCTCTTGCGCGCGCATATCGAGCGCGATATTCGGCGGCTCGACCAGCACGTGCAGGCATTCGCCCGCCAGCTCACAGATTTCATGCAAATCGAGGTCTTGAATCGGCAGAGGCAGCTCAGGTTTTTCCGTCGCTTGCTGAACTTTGACGACTGGCGTGTTGCCGGCAAACCGCAGTCCATGCAGTTTCTCGACTATCAGGTAGTCAACTCCGACATCGAAGCGGAACGCGATCATCTGCGGGTAGGCGATCACATCGTTCGTGTGCTGACGATGAAAGAAGCCATCAACGAGACGCGGCCCTTGGTGCTGGACGCCCTTCTGAAGATTCCGGCCAACTTCTATGTCGTCACGGAGTGGACGCCGCTCCCCGCAGACAAAGCCCGCAAAGAAGTGAACAAGCGCCGCCGCCACTTCAATATGTCGAAGACCGGGTTTGTCTCGCAGATGGGCAACGACGCCACGAAGACGAACCCACGCGATGTGCTGGTGGACGAGTCGAAGCAAGCCGACATTGAGAATCTTGGCGATTGCCTGCGCGCCCTGGGCGACGGTCAATCGCTGGGCGATTTCTCGCTCACGATTGTGCTGTATGGCCGGTCACGAACGGAACTCGATCAGCTTGCAGCCGAGTTTACTGGCGTCTTCACCAACGCGGACGGCAATCTTTTTGCGGAGACTTATAACCAGCTGAACGCCTATTTCGCCACCGTACCGGGCAACTATGCGCTGAACCTCCGCCAACTGTATCTGTTGAACACGAACTACGCCGACCTGTCTTTTCTCTTTACGATCCTTCCTGGCGAGAAGACGAACGCGCATCTCGGCACGGAGTACCTGGCTGTGCTCGAAACCGACAACAGCACCCCATATTTTCTGAACCTGCATAACGGCGAGGTCGCACACACGCTGATTCTCGGCATGACCGGGAGTGGCAACTCCTTCCTCCGCAGATGTGCACCCCAGCGTTTGCCACCAAAGCAAATGGACTTGTGGCTGTCAGCCTGAGTTCTCGTCTTGAACCAAGCCCCCCGGTTCTCGGGAGTTTCAGCTCAAAACGCGCGGTACAAGAACGGTACAACCAAACCCTGTTCTTTCGTGTTCTCATTGGTTCTTTATAGGGCATTGCAGTGCGACCGCTGCCTTGTACTTACTACGTGATCCAATAGATCAGCGCCCTTTCACGGCGCAAACGCGGGTTCAAATCCCGCCGGGGACGCCAAATCAATAGCTTAGGGGAGAAACGTCTACTCTCTGTTTAACAAGCGGATCGGAATCGCTGGGTTCCGTGACAATTCACGATTAACTAATGAATTCAGTCCAGAACCGCCGAACCGGCGTTCCGCCGGTTAACTGCTACGCGTTAACCTGAAACCTTTTCTCGCCTGTTGCGTCCTACTGTCAGTTGTAGATAGACTGGTGATGTTGAAACTGTTGATCAAACTCGGTGTTTTCGCTCTGGCACTGATGCTGGCTGCGCTGCCGGTCGCGGCGTGCGTATTGCCTGGTACAGCAATGACATCGGCCGAGCGCGAGTGTTGCAAGAAGATGGCCGAGCAGTGCGGGGACATGGGGATGGCGAAGTCTCATCCTTGCTGTAAGGTGACCGCTACTCCTGCGGACTTTCACGCTCTGAAGACCACCTCTTCGCAATTGGATCATGTCAGTTTGGTTCTGTTTCACGCGCTTCCTCTTACCGCCCAAACTGACCCGTACTTGTCGCTTGCACAGTGGTCGTCGTGCGTTTCGTGCACGCATAGTCCGCCAGGACTACAGTCTCTAACCACCACAATCCTAAGAATCTGATCATCTTTCCTCTGGGCTGCTAGCGCACTCGTGCGTCTGCACGTTCGTGCGCCTACAAACTTGTGTTTGTGATGCGGAGGAAAGATGCAATCCATCTATTTGTCCCGAAGTCTCTTCGGGTGTACTCGTATTTCGCTCATTACTGCGGCTTTGTTCGTTGGAACTCTGGCACTTGGCGGGGTTGCTGGTGCTCAAGAGCCAACGAGTTCGCAGAGGGCGGTTCCGGAATCTCCCGCCATGGCGGAGCACAACGCCGCGCCAACTTCTCTACATGAGCTAGTAATAGAGGCAGGGCAGAAGAACCCGCAGATTGCGGCCACGTTTCACGCGTGGCAAGCCTCACGCAATGTTCCCAAACAGGTTTCGGCGCTTCCCGAGACCCAGCTGTCGGTGCAGCAGTTCAGTGTGGGCAGTCCACGTCCTTTCGCGGGCTACAGCAACAGCGATTTCGCCTACATCGGGTTCGGCGCGTCGCAGGACATCCCCTACCCAGGCAAACGGCAGTTGCGCGCCCATGTCGCCGAACACGAAGCGGACTCCATGGAAGCCCAGACCGATTCAATGCGCAGAGCGGTCGTCGGAAATCTCAAGATGGTTTACTTCCGCCTGGCCTACATTCAGCAGACACTCGGGGTTCTACAGAGCAGTGACGTGCTACTGAATCAGGTACAGGAAGCGGCCGAGGCACGCTACCGCGTGGGCCAGGGCAATCAGCAGGATGTGCTGAAAGCTCAGTTGCAGCACACGAAGATTCTCCAAGAGATCGCACACCACCATCAGGAAGAAGGACTGCTGGAAGCCCAGATCAAGCAGGTCCTGGATCGTCCGCAGGAGTCCGCGGACATCGTTGCCGAGGCGCTCACCTTGCGAACTCTTCCGTACACCTCAGCCGAGCTACTGCAGCGGGCTCGCGAGCAGAATCCCGATGTGCACTCAAAGCAGGCCTTCATCCGGCAACAGGAAACCCAGGTGGAATTGGCACATAAGAATTTCCGTCCCGACTTCAACGTTCAGTACACCTACGAGCACACCGGAAGCCAGGCCCGCGATTACTACATGGCTACATTCGGTATCCGGCTGCCCAATCGCGGGCGCCAGAAGGCCGAACTGGCGGAAGCGCAGGAGAACCAGGAGCGGGCACGGCAAGAGCTGGACGCTGAATCGCAGCGCGTGCTTTCGGAAGTGCAGCAGCAGTATGTGCGCGCCAAGACTTCGGAAGAGCGATTGAAGATCTACAGTGACGGTCTCGTCCCGCAATCGGAAGCTACTTTTCAATCGGCTCTGTCTGCCTATCAATCGAACCGCCAAGATTTCGAGAGCCTGCTTTCCGGGTTTCTCGATGTTCTGAACCTCGATTTGGAATACAGGAATGAGCTGGTGGAGCACGAATCGGCGCTGGCTGAACTGGAGCGCCTGACCGGGGTAGATCTGCCATGAACGAGCGCAACTTAAGAACGAACGCAAATGAGGAATCAGACATGCTCCGTACAGAAAACAATAATTATCGCCGCGCGTTTTGGATTGCACTGACCACAACGATTGTGCTCGCGATTGTGGCGTCAGCCTTGTGGTGGCGTTTAAGCCATACCGGAGCTTCGCCGCTGCCTGGCGCCACTTCCGCAAGTGAGTCGATGGAAGCGATGGCGCAAGCTTCATCGGCCAATGCCTCGGGTTCCGAGTCAGCAGCGGGGGGCGACCCTCAGGCCGGCAATATGCAGGAGACGCCACTTGCTCCCTTCCAGCTCACGCCCCAGCGGATGCAGAGCATCGGCATGGTGCTGGGGAAGGTTGAATCCAAGCCGGTCAACACCGAGCTTCGTTTCTACGGCAATGTGCAAGTTGATGAGCGGCGGCAGGCCTATGTGCAGACGCGATTCGCGGGATGGATTCGCAAGGTCTATGCCGACGCAACAGGCAATTTCATTGGCAAAGGTCAGCCGTTGTTCACCATCTACAGTCCTGACCTGGTCTCGACCGAGCACGAATATTTGCTGGCCAAGAAGAACTCCGAGTCTTTGCAGCAAAGCAAAGTCAGCGGGGTAGCCTCGGGTGCGTCTTCTCTCTTCAGTGCTGCCAAAGAGCGACTTCTGCAATGGGAAGTGTCTCCTGCTGAAATTGAGAAATTGGATCAAAACGGAAAGGTGATTACGGACCTGACGGTCAATTCTCCCGTCTCGGGTTACATCACGCAGAAAAACGCCCTGCCCAATATGTACGTGCAGCCCGAAACCATGCTGTACACCGTGGCTGACCTTTCCGACGTTTGGGTCCTCGCCCAGGTGTTCCAAAGCGATGCGGGCAAGATCAAGCCGGGTGATCCCGCCGAGGTCACGGTCGATGCGTATCCCGGACGAGTCTTCAACGGGCGTGTGGACTACATCCTCCCGCAGCTGGACGTGAACACGCGCACGCTCCCGGTGCGTTTGGTGTTTGCGAATCATGGTCTGAAGTTGAGGCCCGGAATGTACGTGAATGTTCGCGCGAAGCTGCCGATGGGACGGCAGTTGGTCGTCCCGGCCAGCGCGGCTTTTCACTCAGGGACCAAGAACCTGCTGTTCGTGTACAGCGGCGAAGGCAGCATTGAGCCGCGCGAAGTGGAATTGGGGCCGCAAGTCGGCGATGAACTGGTGGTCACCAAGGGCGTAAAGGCACAAGAACTAATCGTCACTTCGGCAAACTTCCTGATTGATTCCGAAGCCCAATTGCAGGCGGCCGCGGGCGCGTTTGTTCCTCCGCCTCCCGGCGCTGGTCAGGCGGCTTCGATGAATGCTCCAGCGGAACAACAAGCGAATGCGGAATTGACGACTGATCCCGATCCTCCGCATAAGGGCAGCAACATCGTTCGCGTGAAGCTGACAGGCCAGCACGGGCAGGCAATCGCTGGCGCCAACGTGACGGTGACCTTCTTCATGGCCGCAATGCCGGCGATGGGAATGGCAGCGATGAAAACCGTCATCAATGCCAGCGACAAAGGCGGCGGGATGTATGAAGGCAAGGGCGATCTCGGCTCCGGCGGGACTTGGCAGGTCACGGTGAGGGCACAACAAAACGGACAGACGGTTGCCAACAAGCAGCTCTCGCTCAATGCCACAGGAGGTATGTAACCGTGATCTCCCGAATCATCGAGTGGTGCGCTCACAATCGCTTCCTGGTCTTCACCGGGGTCCTTCTGCTCACGCTGGCGGGAATATGGTCCATGGGCCACGTTCCGCTGGACGCGCTACCAGACATTTCTGACGTGCAGGTGATCATTCACACCAACTGGGAGGGGGAGCCGCCCAACATCATCGAAGACCAGGTTACCTACCCGATCGTCACTGCTTTGCTGGCTGCGCCGCGGGTGAAAGCGGTACGCGCGCAGACCATGTTCAATGACTCGTACGTCTTTGTTGTCTTCGAAGACGGGACGGACATTTATTGGGCCCGTTCTCGGGTTGTTGAGTATCTGCAGACCATTGCCGGTCGGCTTCCTGCGAATGTGCATCCTGCCATCGGCCCGGACGCGACCGGCGCGGGTTGGGTCTATGAGTATGTGTTGGTCGATCACAGCCACAAGCAGAGCCTTGCCGATCTTCGAAGCATTCAGGATTGGCACCTGCGTTATCAGCTGGCAACCGTTCCCGGTGTGGCCGAAGTGGCGAGCATTGGTGGGTTCGTGCGGCAGTACCAGGTCAACGTCGACCCTAACAAGTTGTTGGCCTATGGCATCCCGCTGTCGACAGTTATCGACCGCGTGAAGTCGAGCACGAATGAAGTCGGTGGCCGCGTACTGGAACTGAGCGGTACGCGATACATGATTCGAGGACTGGGGTACCTCAAATCGCTGGACGATCTGAGAAACGTGCCTGTGATGGCGAAGAACGGAACGCCTGTATTGATCAAGGATCTGGGTACGGTTTCCTTCGGCCCGGACATGCGGGAAGGTGTGGCGGAGTGGAATGGCGAAGGCGAGACCGTGGGCGGCATTGTGGTCATGCGGTATGGAGTGAATGCTCTCAACGTGATCAATGGCGTCAAGAAGAAGCTGGCTGAGATCAAAGGATCGCTTCCGCCGGGAGTCGAGGTTGTCTCCGGCTATGACCGCGGGGCACTGATCAGCGAATCAATCAACACTTTGAAACATAGCCTGATTGAGGAAGCGATCATCGTTTCCCTGGTCATCATTGTCTTTCTGTTCCACTTCCGCTCGGCGTTGATCCCGATTCTCACCTTACCGATCGCACTCGCGATCTCTTTCATTCCCATGTACTACCTGAACGTCAGTTCCAACATCATGTCGCTGGGTGGGTTGGCATTGGCGATTGGTGTCTTGGTGGACGCCGCCATCGTCATGGTGGAAAACGGATACCGGCACCTTTCCGAGCGCCCGGCATCCAGTGGAGAAGCATTGGGGGAGATCGATTCCTCGAATGGGCCAGTCGTCCACAAAGAGACGGGCGCGAGTGCAGGCAAAACCACGAAGAAGGCGGTTGAACGAGAGCGGGTGCGCATTCTCATCGACTCCGCCAAGCAGGTGGGCCCTGCGCTGTTCTTTTCTCTCCTTATTATTGTGGTCTCGTTCCTCCCGGTGTTCCTGCTGGAAGCACAGGAAGGACGCATGTTCCGTCCACTGGCATGGACGAAAACTCTGGCCGTGGGCTTCTCGTCCTTGTTGGCCATCACTCTGGTTCCCATCCTGATGGTGATCTTCATTCGAGGGAAGCTGCGGCCCGAATCGGAAAATCCGATTTCAAGAATTACGCAAGCACTCTATTTGCCGGTTTTAAGACTCTGCCTGAAATACCGCAAAACGACCTTGTTGCTCAATTTGGCATTCCTTGTGGTGACGTTCCCCTTGATGTTCAAGATGGGCACTCAATTTATGCCGCCCTTGTTTGAAGGCTCATCGCTCTACATGCCCACGGCACTTCCCGGTATTTCGATCACGCAGGCTTCGCAGCTCTTGCAGGAACAGGATCGGATTCTCCGGTCTTTTCCAGAAGTTAACACTGTCTTCGGCGCAGTCGGTCGGTCCGACAGTGCCACTGACAACGCTCCGCTCGATATGTATGACACGACCGTGATGCTCAAGCCGCGAGAGAAATGGCCTCCAGGGATGACCTACGAAAAGCTCATTCGCGCGATGGACGAGAAGCTCCAGTTTCCGGGGCTGACGAACACCTGGACCATGCCAGTGCAAAACCGTCTCGACATGGCGCTCACCGGGATCAAGACGCCGGTGGGAATGAAACTCCAAGGGACGAATCTGGAGCAAATCCAGCAGCTCGGGGCACAGGTCCAGCAGATTCTCTCGGGGTTGCCGCAGGTGCGTTCCGTTTTCGCCGAGCGGGTCTCCCAGGGCTTTTACATCAATGTGGAGGTCAATCGTCCAGAAGCGGCGAAATACGGTTTGACCATTGCCGATGTGCAACAGGCGGTGGAATCTGGCATTGGAGGCATGAATGTTGCCGAAAACGTCGAAGGTCGCAGTCGCTATCCCATCAATGTCCGCTACCAGCGTGATTTTCGCGACAACGTCGGAGAGCTGAGTCGCGTGTTGATTGCGACACCTTCTGGCGCGCAGATACCGATTTCCGAAGTGGCCAAGATTTCGTTTTCGCGGGGGCCGGCGATGATCCGCGATGAAGATGGCCAGCTCACGGGATATGTCTACATCGATCTCAAAACCACCGATTACGGTGGCTTCGTAGACCAGGCCAGCAAGATGCTGCGGCAGAAGCTGCAATTGCCCGCGGGATACACCTATCAGTGGTCGGGCGAATATGAGTTCCAGCTTCGGGCGAAGGAACGGATGAAGATCATCTTGCCCGTGGTGTTCTTCGTGATCTTCCTGCTCCTGTACATGGTCTTCCACAACCTAACGGAGGCGATGGTCCTGATCTTCCCCACGTTCTATGCGATGACCGGAGGACTGATCTTGCAGTGGCTGCTGGGCTACAACTTCAGCGTGGCCGTGTGGGTTGGCTATATCGCCCTTTTCGGCATCGCGGTTGAGACCGGAGTTGTGATGGTTGTTTACCTCCATGAAGCTTTGGACCGCCGCTTGGCAGCCGGCGATCCAGTTACGGAGGCTGACATCGAAACCGCAGCCATTGAGGGTGCTGTGCAGCGGCTCCGGCCAAAGCTGATGACGGTCTGTGCGGTTCTTGCCAGCCTGATTCCGATTCTCTGGGCGAGCGGTATTGGCTCCGACGTGATGAAGCCGATTGCCGCTCCCATGGTCGGCGGAATGATTACGTCCACGATTCATGTACTGATTCTGGTTCCCGTGTTCTTCGTGTTGATGAAGGAACGAGCTCTGCGACGTGGCACGTTGCGGCCTGAACCGGCGCAGTAAAGAAGGTAAAGGAAAACGATGCGGATCCTGGATCCCAAATACATCGCCAGCGGAAATCGGTCCAGGAGATCGGAGGGCGATCATTCAAGCGTCGCGGAGCGGCGAAGGGAGTTCAAACCAATGATTGTGATAAGAGCAGTACAACTTCAACCAAACCAAAAAAGGGGAATACTCATGAAGACCAGACAAACAGTCGTAAACGCCATTGTGTTTTTCACATTTTCCACCACCATGCTCCTGGGGGCTCAAATGCAAATGCCGGCGAGCACACCTAGGACAAGCAATCCAGCTGAGGCTTCGGCAGCACCAAAAACGCTGACCGGAACGGTCAGCGACTCCATGTGTGGCGCTCACCACATGGAGAAGGACAAGAGCGCCGCTGAGTGCACCCGAGAGTGCGTGAACAAAGGCACGAAGTACGCGCTGGTCGTAGGAAAGAAAGTCTACACGTTGGAAGGACACGAGGCTGAACTGGACAAGCTCGCGGGTGAGAGGGCGACGGTGAAGGGCAGCGTGATGGGGGAGATGGTGATGGTTGAGACTGTCGCCCCTGCGAAAAAGATGGCAAAGTAAGTGGCTGGCGGGAAACAAATGGTGACGATCGGCATAGATCGTCTCAGTATTGGTTCCCACACGAAGAGACCCAACTTTCAGTTCCGAAAGCTGGGTCATTTCTCTTCATTGGTGTGAAACAAGAGGCTCACCTAAGAGCAGCAAGCAATACTTGCTCTTCGGGGCCACGCCCAGCACAACAAGAAGCAAGTTTGCCATCAATCACAACGGCGGGTACGCTCCGAACGCCGTAGCTCTTGGCCTTGCTCGCTGTCTCGGACTTTTGCATGTCGTGAACTACGACTTCGTGCGACGAGCCAGCAAGCCGCTTAACGAGTTCAATGGTTTCCTTGCAGGTTGAGCAGCCTGCGCTGAAGACTTCGATTTTCTTCTTTGTGTTCATGATTTTCTCCTAAGATTTGAATTTGACCTCAGCTCTTTCCGATTCGCCGTGATCGCAGCTGTCCGCTTGGCTGGATACTCCGCGAATCGGCCACGTATTCCACAGCGAGGCGATCACCAACAGCCCGACCGCGCCGTACATGGTCGGACTCGATTCCCATCTAAACTTCCCTAAAAGGACAGCAGTCGCTGCAATCAATCCAAGCAGAAACGGGCCATACCCATGACGGCTTCTCGCTTTGAATGCCATTGCTCCCAATGCAATCACTAGGAACCCAGCGGTCAGAGGAAGCAGATAAGCAGCCGATACGAGGAAGCCAAGGCCAACCGAACTAAGCAAACCGGCGTACGCGGGCCAGCAGAATGGACAGGCTAGTTTCGGAAGCAGCGAAAAGCCAACACCCGGCAGTGCGAGCAAGCTTTGCCGCCAGCGCCTCATACGCCCTCCCCGTCCAGGCTCTCAAGAATGGGGCATTGTGTGATCGGGTCACACCCGTTGCAGGATTTCGTTAGCTTCATCAGTGTCTTTTCCATTGACTCTAGGCTTCTGATCTTGCTTCGAATATCGGCGATCTTCGACTTTGCTTTCGCCCGTATCCCTGCACTCGTTGTCGTTGGCGACACTCGCAGCGATAACAATTCCCCGATCTCTTTAAGAGAGAAGCCCAATTCCTTCGCACGCTGAATAAACCTCAGCCGCTGCTTCGCTTCAATCGGGAAAAGGCGATAGCCGGATACGCTGCGCGGTGCTTTGGGCAGCAGGCCACGCCGTTCGTAGTAGCGGACAGTTTCCAGGTTTATTCCGGATTCCCTCGCCAGATGTCCAATGGTCAGTGAATTCATATCGCCTGCCTCACTCGATGAACTTAGTCTAAACCCCGTACCACGCTACAGGGTCAAGCTCATTTATTGGGAACTTCATGGCTCTTTTCTTAGGAGAAACCGTACGGGTTGTCAAACTAAAGAAGCCACGGCAAATGATCTGATTGAGCAGAGCCCTTATATAAGTTTGCGCGTCTTATAGAGTCTGAGGTACAGTTTTCTAAAGTGCTTCGAAGAACCGCAACTTCGATAGTTCTCCTGACGGTCTTGCTCGCCGGGATTACTCCAACCGGGATCTGCGCACTCATGTGCGAACGCCACGCGCGAGCAAAAAGTCAGCGCCACTGCAGTCAACCTTCAGACAACATGTCGGGAATGGTTCACGATCACTCGGCCATGGATCATCCAGGTGTTGAGGCCGTGAGTGCGGTGTCGGTGTCGCAATCCTGCCACACGAACTGCGCCACGACGGAACGCCTCAACGTTTGGAGAAAAGTTGTTCCTCAGGTGACGGTAGTCCGGAGCAGTGCCGTCGAACTAAGTATCACGACCGAGTTTCTGCCCCCCGATTTCACCGTCGTATGGGGTTTGGACAGCGGCCCACCCGCTCCGTCCCCTGCACAAGGCGCGTCTTTTTCCATCCTTCGCATTTGAGTTTTCCCCTCGTCTCCTAGAAACGGCATAGCCAACGCAGCGGCTTGTCGTCGCCGTGCATATCTCTTCGATCCAATGTCGATTTGGTTTTGGGGACAGTTGGGTCCGCCAAGTCTTAAAGAGGAAGAACCATGAAGAACAGACGTGATTTCCTGAGAAATACTCTGGGTGTGGGCGCCGGTTTGGCCGCCGCACCTCACCTGTTTGCAGAGCCGCAGGCGAACGGAACGGGCATGAACATGGACATGAAGCACATGAGCCACGCAACCGAGCGCAGCAACAGTCGCATCGCTTCGGTGGAAACCCCGGACGTTCCGCAGCTTTCGTGGCGCATGGACGGAAACGTAAAGGAATTCCAACTCATTGCCGAGCCCGTTAAACAGGAGATTTTTCCTGGCCGGGTGGTTGACCTCTGGGGTTACAACGGCAGCGCTCCGGGCCCGACCATTCAGGTCAACCAGGGCGATCGCGTTCGGATCATCGTGGACAACCACCTTCCAGAAGCGACGTCGATGCACTGGCATGGCTTTGAAATCCCGAACGAGATGGACGGAGCGCCCGGTTCGAGTCAAGACCCCATCCCTCCCGGTGGCCGATTTGTTTATGAATTCACGCTCCATCAGGAAGGTACCTACTTCTACCACTCGCACATGGCGATGCAAGAAATGATGGGCATGATCGGCGCGTTCATCATGCACCCCAAGGAACCATACAAGCCGCGCGCCGATAAAGACTTCGCAATCATTATGCAGGAGTACGCCATCTTGCCAAACATCAAGGTGCCGAACACCATGAACATGGAGTTCAACTGGCTCACCTTCAACGGAAAGTCGGGTCCAGCTAACACTCCTCTGATCGTGCGGCACGGGGAGCGCGTCCGCATCCGTCTTATCAATCTGGGGATGGACCACCATCCGATCCATCTTCACGGGCACCAGTTCGTAGTTACAGGGACTGAAGGAGGCCGCCAGCCCCAATCAACTTGGGGGCCCGGCAATACCGTTCTCGTTGGAGTCGCACAGTCCCGCGATGTGGAGTTCGTTGCCAGCAATCCCGGCGACTGGATGCTGCACTGCCATCTTCCTCACCACATGATGAACCAGATGTCGTCAATGGTCGGCCCCATGTCATTCCGAAATGGAATGCCCGCAGGTCTTGACATGGAGCGCGGCATGGGAATGCTGCGACAAGGAAGTGCGACCTCCGAGGAAAACGGCCCAAGCCTGGGTCGCGGATTGGGCGTCGGTTCGACAGCGGAGCAAACCGTGTCGAATTCTCCGCTGAAAGCCGGGAATCCGATGCCGCACCAAGACATGCCCGACATGCAGCCGCAAGGGATGCAGATGGGCAAACCCGATGTCACGAAGGATGCGAATTCGGTGCCGGGCTTTCCGCAGGATGCCTTCATGGAAGGTCCCATGATGGCGATGGATCAAATGGTCGACAAACCTGAAAACTTCGGCCTGCGTCCCGGGTGGAGCGGCTTCATGGCGGGAATGATGACGTTTGTACGGGTGCTGCCTCCAGAGAAGTACGACCAAATCATGGAGCTTCGAAAAAAGCAGGAAGGCAATAAGCCAATGAAGATGGCCATGCCTGGAATGGAGCACAAACATGAATAACCTGACTACGCCGGTGAAGTTTATGGAAGTGAGGATCGAGACAGTGTCACCACTCCACTGTGTGGCCCGATTTGTCCTCTGCATGTTCTTGGCTTTGTTTTTGGGCGCCTTGCCCGGCCGAGCGCAAATTCCAGTGTCCGAGCAGAAGGCGATCACACTTGAAGAACTGCAACAGATGGCCTTGCAGAACAACCCGACGTTCCGGCAATCCGCCGCCAACATCCAAGCGGCGGAAGGCAGGAAGAAGCAGTCGGGACTCTACCCGAACCCTACCATCGGATATCAAGGCGAACAAATCCGAGGCGGGTCGTTTCACGGGGGCGAGCAAGGGTTTTTCGTTCAGCAGGACATCGTGCTGGGGGGGAAGCTGGGCCTGAATCGAAAGATTTTTGACCAGGAACTAAAACAGGCAGATACCGAAGCCGAGGAACAAAAACTCCGGGTAGTCACAAACGTGCGGATGTCCTACACCCAAGCTCTGGCTGCCCAGGAGACGCTGGAGTTGCGGCACAACCTCAGCAAGCTTGCCGCCGACGCTGTCGAGACCTCCCATCAGCTCTCGAATGTCGGCCAAGCGGATGCTCCCGACGTGCTCGAATCGGAAGTGGAAGCGCAGCAGGCGCAACTCGCGGTAACCATGGCCGAACAGAACCAGCTGCGGGTTTGGAAAGCATTGGCCGCCGTGGTGGGGAATCCGCGTCTTCCGTTGATGAAGCTCGAAGGAAGACTCGAAGACACACCGCCGGTGAAAGCAGATGAACTGGTGGAGAAAATCGTCAACGAGAGTCCGGCCGTAAGGATCGCCGAACTCGGCGTCAAACGAGCCGAAGCAGCTTTGGCTCGCGCGAAGCGGGAACCGATTCCCGACCTGCAACTCCGCGGTGGCCTGCAACAGAATGGCGAATTGTTGTCTAACGGGAGATCTGTCGGCCTGCAGGGCTTTGCCGACGTGGGCGTGAGAATTCCCATTTTTGACCACAACCAGGGAAACATTGCGACCGCTAAGGCTGATGCAGAAAGGGCGAAGCGCGAAGTCGAACGCGTGAAGCTCGTTTTGCGGGAACGGGCGGCCAGCGTCGTTCAGAACTATACGTTTTCGGAAACCGCTGTCGATCGCTACAAGAACCAGATGATACCGAGGGCACAAAAGGCGTATGAGATGTATACCAAAAAATACCAGGAGATGGCTGCAGCGTACCCACAGGTGCTCATCGCCCAGAGAACCCTGATGCAGCTAGAAGTCTCCTACACCGCTGCGCTGGAGAACTTCGCCACGAGCTCGCTTTCTCTGCAGTCTTACTTGCTCACGGACGGCCTCGAAGCTCCTTCGCAGCCAGGCGGAATCGACCAACCGGTGCGTGAGGTCAACATCCCATTCCAGATGGGCGTAAGCCCTCAGTAAAGGGTAAGCGTATGAGAAAGCGCACTCTTCTTCTATCGATCACTGCGGCCAGCGTCGTGGGAGCCGCTGCGTTCGGATGGGTGACGATCCGGCGTGGTTTCAGCGCACGGGATAACCCCTCGGCGATAGAAGCTTATGTCGCAAAGACGGCACGAAAACTTTCCATACCGGCGTCGCAGCGGGACGCGAAGAATCCGTTTGCGCTAACCCCTGAAGTTCTCAGCGAGGCGCGCGCCCACTTCGCCGATCATTGCGCTATGTGCCACGGCAATGACGGCAGCGGGAAAACTGAGATCGGACAGAACCTCTATCCGAAGACGCCAGACATGCGCCAAGCTGGAACACAGAACCTCACGGATGGACAGCTGTATTACATCATCCACAACGGCATCCGCCTCACCGGAATGCCCGCTTGGGGCGGCCCGGATAAGGATAACGACAGTTGGAGACTGGTTTCTTTTATCCGGCACCTGCCCCAGATGACCTCGGAAGAAATGAAAGAGATGGAACAGTTCAATCCGAAGAGCCCTGCAGAACAATCGGAGGAACAACAAGAAGAACAGTTCTTAAATGAAGACCAACCCAGCAATCAGGCAACTAAACCACCAACGCATCACAATCACTAAGGAGAAACGATGAAACGTACTGTCGCAGTCGTCACTTTGTTGTTCGTATTTTCGCTCATCGCGGTTGCCCATGGAAAAGAGAAGCATGTCATGGGCACGGTTACCAGTATTTCGGATACTTCGATTACGGTTGAAACCACAGCCAAACAATCCGTAACGGTAGATGTAAATGACAAGACCAAGTTTGAGAAGAGTGGTGCAGCGGCCACCCTGAAAGACTTGAAAATTGGCGACAAGGTTGCAATCCACGCAGATGTTTCGGGCGACAAGCTCGTCGCAAACGAAGTCCACTTTGGCACCAAGGCGAAGTCTATGGAAGGGATGAAGGGAATGGAGGGCATGGATCATAAGTAGAAGCGCGTTTAGTCCGTACCAGGTGAGTGATCAAAGATGTCCACTGAACCACGACGTAAATATCCCGCCCCACTAATACGTCGGGCGGCGCAGTGGAGAGAGCAGACCGGTTTCGTGAGAGGGGGCGGAGACTCGGGGCTGCACTCGACACGGGCAGCAGAGCGAGAACTCCAACGATCGCTCGCTTTGCGCCCGTGTTTCCCAAGGTGTAATAGGCGACACATGATGAGCGGGTCGAACACTATCGAGGAAGCCGTTTAGGGCTCACACCCGGCCGCGGCTCCAAAGTCTATGGTTCTACTTGTGGCCCACTGACCTCAGTATTTGCCATCGGAGTTGAAAATGGAACATATGACACACCAAGACCGCGAAGCGGTCGATCAACAGGCTGGACACAAGAGTTCCGACGCCCACGCAAGTCACGACCGTCACGCCGGACACTCCGTCGCGATGTTTCGTGACAAGTTTTGGTTGAGCTTCGCGCTCACGATACCAGTGGTTTTCTGGTCGACCGATGTCCAACACTGGCTTGGGTACAGAGCACCTTCCTTTCCTGGTTCAACCTGGATCGCCCCAATCCTAGGAACGGCGGTTTTCCTTTACGGTGGTCTCGTTTTCGTTCGTGGGGCATGGAGCGAACTGGCGGACCATAAACCCGGCATGATGACCCTCATCAGCCTGGCGATCACAGTTGCCTTTGGTACGTCGCTTGCCGCAACGTTCGGCCTCTTTGAGATCGAAGTTTGGTGGGAACTTGCATCTCTGATTACGATCATGGTCCTCGGCCATTGGCTGGAAATGCGAGCCATTTCCCAGGCCCGCGGCGCGCTCAATGCACTCGCCGCGCTGCTCCCAGACACTGCCGAACGTGTGAGCGGCGCAGAGACCCAAACCGTTCCGCTTTCCGAGTTGCACGTCGGCGATGTTGTCCTCGTCCGGCCCGGAGCCCGCGTTCCGGCAGATGGCACAGTCGTCGAAGGCGCTGCCGATGTTGACGAGTCGATGATTACCGGTGAGTCCCGGACGGTCTCGAAGGGACCTGATGCCGCCGTCATCGCGGGGACGGTCGCCAGTGGCGGAAGCCTTCGAGTCCGCGTCACGGCAGTCGGCGAGCAGACCGCCCTGTCCGGCATCATCCGGCTCGTTGCTGCAGCACAAGCCTCCGGGTCTCGCACGCAAGCCCTGGCCGATCGTGCCGCCGCAATCCTTTTCTACGTGGCAGTCGCGTCCGGTGCGATCACGCTCACCTACTGGTGGTTGTTGGGAGACAAAGAACACGCGTTGATCAGGACTGCAACTGTCCTCATCATTGCTTGCCCACACGCACTTGGACTGGCGATTCCACTCGTGATTGCAATCTCGACATCACTCGGGGCCCAGAACGGTCTCCTCGTCAAGGACAGACTCGCACTCGAACGCGCCCGTAATTTGGACATGGTGATTTTCGATAAGACAGGAACACTCACACGCGGATCCCCTGCATTGTCCGGGGTCGTGGCTGCCTCTGGCAGCAACGAAAGTGATCTGCTTGCCCATGCCGCTGCCGTCGAAGCCAACTCTGAACACCCGCTCGCAAAGGCAATCGTAGCCGAGGCCAAGCGCCGAAACCTGCCGACATTGCAAGCGGCCGACTTCGAAGCGCTACCCGGTCGGGGGGCACGGGCACGTGTAAACGGCGCGAGCATCATGATCGGCGGACCGCGTCTTTTGACCGAGGGCAAGGCAACGCTACCGCCAGAAGTTGAAAAATTGACGACATCGTGGGCCTCCGAAGGAAAGACGGTTCTCTATGTCGTCGCCGAAGACCGATTGCTGGGCGCTTTCGCCGTGGAAGATGAGATTCGGCCCGAATCAAAGGAGGCGGTAGCGGAGCTTCATCAGCTTGGTATCCGGGTCGCGATGATTACCGGAGATGCGAAGACGGTTGCCGATTCGGTCGCCCGACGCATCGGCATAGATGAAGTCGCAGCCGAGGTTCTTCCTGCTGACAAGGCTTCGCAAGTGAAGAGCTTTCAGTCGGGCGGCAAGAGGGTCGCTATGGTTGGCGACGGCGTGAACGACGCACCGGCGCTGGCGACCGCAAATGTCGGAATCGCGATTGGAGCCGGAACCGATGTGGCGATTGAATCGGCTGGAATTGTACTGGTGCGCAGCGATCCCCGCGATGTTGTGGGAGCGATCAAACTATCTCGGGCTACCTATCGAAAGATGATTCAAAACCTTGTTTGGGCGACCGCTTATAACCTTGTCGCCATCCCTGTCGCAGGAGGCCTTCTCGTCCGATGGGGACTCGATCTGCCCATGAGCATTGGTGCAGTCGCAATGAGCCTCTCCACCATCATCGTCGCTGTGAATGCGCAGCTGCTTCGTCGCCTCAAGCTGCAGAGCGCGGCATCTTGAAAGATCGGGCCCGGAGACTCGCATCGCTCAGATTTGACAGCGTATCCCTTAGTGTATAGCTTATCTACTAAGCTAATATCACACTCATGGAGTGGAGGCAATGGGAGCTGCACGCAAGAGCAAGCAAGTGCTGGCTGGAGAGATCGTCGGACGGCTGGCGCGCCGACATAGCACTGCGGTGGTGCTATTTCACCATGCCGTCGCGGAGCGCCTGGGGCTGGGCCCAACCGATCACAAGTGCCTCGACTTGCTGCGCGAGCGCGGGGCGATGGCTGGCAGCGATCTGTGCGCGATCACCGGCCTGACCAGTGGTGCGATCACCGGTGTGGTCGCGAGGCTGGAGCGAGCCGGATACCTGCGTCGTGAAGCGGACCCGCACGATGGGCGTAAACAGGTCCTCCACCTAGCACTGGAGCGGTCGCCCATCCAGGACGTGATCGACCCATTACGAAAAGACGTGGCGGCCCTTCTGGAGAATTTCGATAGCCACCAACTCACCGCCATAGCCGAGTTTCTGGCTCGCACCACGGACCTTATCTACCGTCATGCGGCCCTGCTGCGCGGTGAAACAATTTCCGACTTGGGCCGGATTCGCGTGGCCCGGCGAACACCCTCCCCCACCAGTGCTAAGTGAAGGATCAGAAATGAAAGTCCAGCGATGACACCCGCCCTCCGCAAGTTGACTATCACCGCGCATGTCGCCTTCTCGGTCGGCTGGCTCGGCGCGGTCGCCGCATTCCTGGTTCTCAGCATCGCCGGCCTGACCAGCCATGATGCTGAAGTAGTGCGTGGCGCATATCTCTCGATGGACTTGATCAGCAGGTTCATCATCATCCCGATGTCTTTCGCTGCGCTGACCACCGGACTTCTTCAGGCACTCGGCACCCCATGGGGCTTGTTTAGGTACTACTGGATCCTGATGAAATTCGGGCTGGCCATTTTTGCCACCATCGCGTTGCTGGTACACCAATTTGCGGTGATGGCGGAGGCGGCGAAGCGCGTATCAGGATCTGCGGCAGAAACATTGTTCAGCCCGGACTTCGGTCCGCTGAAGACAGAACTCGTGCGCGCTCCTAGCCTCGCCATAGTGTTGTTGGTCGTGGTCACGACACTGGGGGTGTATAAACCATGGGGCCTGACCCGCTACGGGCGACGCAAGCAGCAGGAGCGGCGCAAAGTACAGCAGCAACCTGACAACAAGACTCCATTAGGCGTCAAGATCTTCTTCGCCGTGGTCGGTGTGCTGATTTTGGTGTTCGTCGTGCTGCACCTCACCGGCCATGGTTTTGAGAGTCACGGTCACTGACCCTTGGAGCCTAACGATTGGGTAGCGGCGAGGGAGATCGTCGCTGACCATGGACTGCCAGCGGGGTGGCAAAAGTCATGAAGGCACCGCAAATGCCGGAATCACGATTGGCGCGGCACTCCATGTGGCAATTGAGTCAGATGGAATCGTGCTTATGCACGGTAACAAAGGCTTGCGGCGCGACCTGAAACTTGGTGCATATCGAAAGAATACACTCTGGAGTATGGTCCAGAGCCAAGCTTTCCGTGAGATGAGCGCGGCTACTAGTGATGGCACAATGGTATTCGATGTCTTCAGTTCCGCAGATTCCGAAACAAGACACTTTGCGGCGTATCCAACGGATTCAAACTTTCACGATCGTTTGGATGACGGTGGAGGCAGCAATGTCCCTGGCTGCCGCATGGATGGCCCGCAGCCCTGCCCTAATTGCCTTCGGCGGTGACAGTGCTATCGAATTCCTCTCAGCGATAGTTGTGTTGTGGCGGTTCCGTGCACATGCCGACCAGGAACAATCAGAAAAACACGCTGCGCGGATTGCAGGAGTGATGTTATTCATCCTTGCGGCTTATGTAGCGGTGGTGTCTGCACTAACACTTCTGGGATACAGTGAAGCCAAAACCACCTATGTGGGGATCGCCGTTTTGGTCGCCGCCACCGCAATCATGCCTTGGCTTGCGAAGGAAAAGCGGAAGCTATCAGCAATCACGAGAAGCGCCGCACTCAGGGCGGATGCCGCTGAGTCAGCCTTGTGCGCCTATCTTGCCTTGATTGCGTTGGTTGGCCTTGGAATCAAGGCGATTTGGCACATTTGGTGGGCCGACCCGGTTGCTGCTCTTGTGATTGTCCCGCTCATCTTATGGGAAGGATGGGAAGCCATGTGCGGCAAAGCTTGTGGTTGCTGCTGATTTGGCGAACAGAGAATTTTCCGCGAGAGAAGAAATCTGGTTCAATCGAAAAAACCGAGAAAGACGTTAATGGACACTCAGTCGCTTCGGTTTCGCGTGAATTCCGTGTGGCTTGTCCTGGTCGGGGCAGCAAGATGCCAGATCCCCCAGTTCTCAGAATTCTTGCTCAAAACTGGCGGTACAAGGACGGTACAACCAGAGACTGTTCCTTCATGTTCTCAGTGGTTCCTTACAGGGCATTGCAGTGCGACCGCTGCCTTGTAATTACTACGGGATCCAATAGATCAGCGCCCTTTCACGGCGGTAACACGGGTTCAAATCCCGTCGGGGACGCCAGGTTCCAGCATGTCGCTGAAACATTTGTGCAAGCTGGTGAAAATAGTAGGTGTTTCGGGGTTCGAAGAAGTGTATTTTTGGGTGATAGACGAGACCATCTGGATCTTCTGGTGGAACGGAGCATCCCGCCACGCATTGCCGAAGTTAACAGGCTCCTCTTCCCGCTGCTTGATTAGCTCTCCATCCTGGACTTCTCTGAGTCCAAAGCCTTTATTTCACCGTCGATCTTCTGCGTCTCCGCTTCGGTGCTGAATTTCATCAACTCGAAGTCTTTCTGAGAAAGCTCACCTTCAGCTTTGCAGTGATGAGTCTGGTGTTCAAAGTCGTCTGCTCGTCAAGCCGCCGTGTCAGTAGGCGGGCATCGTTTGCAATGGTCTCTTGTCGAGTTGACCACATCCTCGCAGCAAGCACAGGAAGCTGCGCCAGCACCGCCGCGAATTTTGGCTATCGGCGATTCGAGTCGCGAGAGATCGAGTGAACGTGGCAGACCAATGAACGAACTGCAAATAACCGTTCCAGTTTCAGAGCACGCACGTAAAGAAGGCAAACACTTCCTCAATTTCCTGCGAGTGGCGGCCAAAAAACGCGGCGTCACGATGTCTATTACGGCGAACCATGCTCCCGGGTTCAATTGCTCTATCCCCGCGAAGGACCGAGATAATTTCGAACTGTTTCTCCAGGAACTGATGCTCAATCAAGGGCTGTACTACTTTGTTTGTAGCGTCCAAAACCGAAGAGTAATTACACGACTGGCGGAAAGGCGATCTTTCAATTGCTCGAATCTCGGCTTCACTTCACCAATCCGAGACTTCTCCTGAGATAGCTATCGAAGGGATTGCCAAGCTCCATAGCGGCCGGAGAGTTTTTACACGGGACGGGCAGAGTGTTTGAGATGTTCTCTCAGCAGTTCAAACTCGGGATGATCTCTGGGTACGAATTTATTCGTAACTTGGATGACCTACGGCCATCCCACGATTGTTTTATCGTGCGCCGAGAGCTTCATTTGGATGGTTGCGATAAGGAAGCATGCCCTCGCTGCGGGGGACAATATCTTGCCTGCGAGTGCAGGATTGACGACGATCACGATGGACTCTAGAAATCGTTTTTACTCAGTCAACCCGCATCACTCAGCCGAACAAATACCACTCCGCGATGCTAGTGCAGCGCCGTTTTTTGCGACTTCCGTTTGTCGGTCGGTGGTCCCTATCACTTACAATAGGGAACGCTGACGACAAGCCAGATGGCTACTGGGCAAAAAAGACATGAGCGAGAGCTGGAAACAATGGCAGGGGCGCACGGTCGATGGGAAATTTCCGCTGCAGACTTACCTCGGCGGATCTGATCAAAGCGCCGTTTTCCTCACGGTTGTCCAAGAAGGGGCTGGGGAAACCGCTGGTGGCGATAGGAAAGCTGCCATTAAGTTGATCTCCCTCGATGCGGCCAATGCCGATGCCGAGGTGCAGAATTCGCGAGGGCAGGAAATTCGTGGACTGAACCATCCGGCTCTGATTCGTATTTTTGATTCTGGTGCGTGTGAATTCGATGGCGTCCGGTTGCTCTACGTCGTAATGGAGTACGCAGAAGAAAACCTTTCACAGGTTCTTCCCGAGCGCGCATTAACGGCAGAAGAGACTCGGGCAACGCTCCCCTCGGTGCTTGATGCATTGCAGTTTGTGCATGGGAAGGGATTTGTTCACGGGCACATCAAACCGAGAAATATACTGGCAATCGGAAATCAGGTGAAGCTCTCAAGCGATACCCTGTCGCGAGCCGGAGAGGGAATCGACGAAAGTCGCGGTGGCGCGGTGGCGAACATAAGTGACCCGCCGGAAGTGGCGACAATAGGACTTTCAACAGCTTCTGACGTCTGGCAGTTAGGCATGACGTTAATCGAAGTTTTGACCCAACGTCTGCCCGTATGGGATCGAAACGGACGCACCGCTCCTGCGATACCCCAGAGCATCCCTGAGCCATTCCGCGAGATCGCTGGCAATTGTTTACAACCCGATGCAGGGAAGCGTTGGACGATCGGCCAGATTCGCGAAAAATTGGAAGAGGAGGACAAATCGGCGGGCTCCCTGGGCGCTTCTACCTCACAGAGAATTTCTGCAGCGGCAGTAGCTCCGCAACAAGACATGTCTACGCGTGATTCGTCCAAAGGAAACCGAGGCTCGCAAAAAGAATCTGCGAAATGGCCTGTCTGGGTGGCGATTGCAGCGGTGGTGATAATTGCATTTGTTCTGATTGCGCGGCCGAAGCGATCAAAATCAGACCAACCCGCGACAGAAACGACGCAAGGAACGGCTCAGGACCGTTCACGATCAGCGCTTGGCGCAACGGGCGCAGCATCCACGAAGGCTAACCCTGCACATACCGACGGCGACACAAACGATGCTCAGTCGGGGGTAGTGCAACGTGTGATGCCGCAAGTCTCGCCAAGCGCCCGGCGCACGATTCAGGGAAAGATCAAAGTTCGAGTCAGAGTTGGAGTGGATGCGGCGGGCAATGTCTCAAGCGCCACGTTCGAATCCGCCGGACCGAGCAAATATTTTTCGCGAATTGCAATGGAAGCTGCACACCAGTGGAAATTTTCTCCGAGCAACGGGGGCCAGACTCCGCAGGAATGGAAACTGCAGTTCACTTTCACACGAACCCAAACAGAAGCCTCAGCGGTGCCATTGACTCGCTAGCCCAAACTTAATGCTCTTTTTTGACTTCCATTTAAATTAGGCGTCACGTTTACGATCAACGCTTGGTGCTGTCAGTTTGCTTGAGAGCGCTTTCGTAAGCTTCCCGCGGGTCCCGTCCCGTGACCTGCTTGTACCACGCAGGATGAAAGGTCCAAGCCCAGGCCTCGCTGACTGCTCCGCGCACCATCGATTGGAAGGTGCCGGGCTCGCCGATGGTGCTTTGGTAGATGTGGATAAAGATCCCGCCCAGCATTACAATCGCTGCGATATCGTGAATGACGTAGCTAACAGCTACAGCAAGCGCCCCGAATACTTTCGCACCCGCCCACATGATTGTTCCGGTGATGATGTAGGCGACGCAGCCGATGACGACTTCCCAGAACAGAAGTTTTTGTCCAGCATTAAAGAAGCCGGTTTCAGGCGGGTCCAATTTCTCTTCGCCGCTGGCAATCTGCCTGATGTTACGCATCCAGCGGGAATCAGCTTCGTTCCACAGCATCCGGTCGAGCCAATTCAGAACTTGAAGCGCGAAGACGACGACGAAGGCGACGCCGAAATAAGGATGCAGAATGCGAGTGTATTGTCCGCCTCCGAAGAGTGGAGTAATCCAATGAAACAGCGAGGGAAGATAGAGAGCAAAGCCGGAGAATAAAGCCAGAAAGAAAAAGAGCGCCACGGTCCAGTGGACAAAGCGCGTGTAAACAGGATGGCGCAGCAGTTCTCCGCGATAGACGACGGTTCGGCCCGCCGATTCGAATTTCTCACGAGCTCTGTCGTCGAAGCGGTCGATCGCGTTCGGGCTGTGCGCGCTAGCCATTGGTCCCATCCTTTTTCGGTGGCTCGGGTTGAGGAACCCGCGGACCTGTGGTTACATGATGGAACAGAATGCCAAGGCCACCGACCAGCGCGAAGGCGCCGAGCAAGGGTTTAAACAGCCACTTCCATACCGTGTAACTCCACGGAATCGTCGGATTCTTCGGCAGGTTTCCGTAGCGTTCCGGATCGGTAGCGTCGTGGAGTACGTAGATTACGTGCGTACCGCCTACTGATTGCGGATCGTAGACTCCGGCATTCTGCCAGCCGAAATTGTCGCGCAATTGTTTGGCGCGCTCCTCGGCGATGAACTTCATGTCCTCTTTCGTGCCGAATTTCAAGCAGCCTGTCGGACACGCCTTGATGCACGCCGGCTCCAGCCCTGCGCCAACCCGGTCAGAGCAGAGTGTGCATTTGTAAACGCGCTTGGTTTTGGGATTGAATCGCGGAATGTTGAATGGGCATCCCGAGACACAGAACTGGCAACCGATGCAGTTCTCTTGATTGAAGTCGACGATGCCATTGGCGTATTTCACGATGGCACCGTCGGCCGGACATGCAGCCAGGCAACCGGGATCAGCGCAATGCATGCACTGGTCTTTGCGCATCAGCCACTGGATTGTTCCATCTGGATTCTGGTGCTCATTGAACTTGATCAGATTCCAGAAGTTCCAGCGGGTCTCAGGCATGGTCTGGTAGGTGTTGTCGAAGGCGGTAAGTGAGAACGGCATATCGTTCCACTCGACGCATGCGACTTCACACGCCTTGCATCCGATGCAGGTAGTAGTATCGACCAGCTTGCACACTTCGAGATCGCGTTGCATCCCCTGGCCGGGCACGGTCCCGGAGTGGCCCGAGATCTGGTTGGCTTGTAGCGTCTTGCGGTCTGCCATCTAACCCATCCTCTTAAGGCCTTCGTAGCGCCTAAATCATGCCGGCTGGCGGCGCTACACCTTCTCAATCTTCACTAGAAAACCTTTGAACTCCGGCGTAAATGCGTTCGGATCAATCACCGTTGGCGTCAACTGATTCGCCAGCGTCTTGGCCGTCTTGCCTTCGTCTTCTGCAATACCGCGGAATCCCCAGTGAATCGGAATACCGATTTGAAATGTCTCCTTGCCATCGATTTTCATGGGACGAATGCGGCGCGTGACCATGGCCTTGGCAATGTAATGAGCGCGAGCGCTTGTGACTTTTACCTTTTCGCCGCCTCGAATGCCCATACGATCCGCTAGTTCAGCAGGAACTTCAACGAAAGGTTCCGGCACGAGCTGCACATTCATCGGATTATTTTTTGTCCAGTAGTGATAGTGCTCGGTCAGGCGATAGGTGGTGCAGACGACATTGAATTCCTGTCCCGTCTGGGCGTACTTGTCCATGTCGGTCTTATACGACTTCGCTATCGGATTACTCGACTGCTTCGGATGCAGCGGATTTATTAGTGGACTTTCAAAAGGCTCGTAGTGCTCGGGGAACGGGCCATCCGCCATTCCCGCTAGCGGTACGAATAAACGGCCGATGCCCTCCGGATTCATGATGAACGGGCCCATGTGATCTTTCGGGGGCGAATCGGCTTTGAAGTCTGGAACGTCGACGCCGGCCCAGCTTTGCTTAGCTTCGTCCCACCAAATCTGACGACGAGAGGGATCCCAGGGCTTGCCGTCCACGTCGCAAGAAGCCCGGTTGTAGAGAACGCGGCGATTCGCCGGCCATGACCAAGCCCAGTTGGGATAGATGCCGAGGCCGGAGGGATCTTCGGTTCCACGCCGCTGAATCATAGCGCCGGCTTCGGTCCAGGATCCAGAGTAGATCCAGTTTCCGCATGCAGTTGTGCCGTCGTCTTTGAGCCAAGCAAACCCCGGGACCTGCTGTCCCGCCTTGATGGTGGTGTTTGTCTTTGGGTCGGTAAGATCGGCAAGCGCCTTGCCATTGAGTTCTTTGGCGACCTCAGCGAGCGACGGGTTGTAGGGGGTCGTGTACGCGAACGAGGCATTGAGAACGGGATCGGGGAACTTGCCTCCCTCTTTCTTATAGAGCTCGCGAACTTTCAAGAAAATGGTGGCGAGAATTTCCTGATCTAATCGCGCCTGTCCGGGAGGCGGTACGGCGACATTCTTCCACTGCAGCCAGCGCGCCGAGTTGACGAACGTTCCGTCTTTCTCGGCAAAACCTGCGCCCGGCAAACGATAAACCGTGGTATTGATCTTCTTCATCTCATCGGTCGAGATGCCCGGGGCGCGCCAAAATTCGCTGGTCTCGTCCGGATAGATTTCGCAAACCACCAGCCAGTCGGCCTTCTTCAAGGCATCGATATTCTTGTTCGAATCGGGCCCGATCATGACGCCGTTCATCCCGAAGGCGAATACTCCCTTGATCTTGCCTTCGTACATGTCATTCCAGATATTCACCCAGGAATAGTTTCGGTCGATCTTTGGCAGATAGTTGAATGCAAAATCGTTTTCTTTGGTGGCCGCCGGGCCGTACATCGCTTTCAAAAAAGATACGGCGAATTTCGGCGTGTTCGACCAGTAGTTATACGAATCCCACGGATCGGGCTTGGACAATGTTGGAGTGGTGCGCTTCAGGTAGGTAGCGAGGTCGACATCGGCGGGATTGGGCATCTTCATATAGCCGGGCAAAACGTCGAAGATGCCCGCCAGATCCGTGGCGCCCTGAATGTTGGAGTGGCCGCGGAGGGCATTGACTCCGCCGCCAGCGCGACCGATGTTGCCCATGAGCAGTTGCAAAACGCAGGCGGTGCGGATGATCTGCGTTCCAAAACTATGCTGCGTCCATCCGACCGCATAGATCACGGTGGACACCTTTTTCATGTCGCCGTCTTTTCGGACAGACGTGTAAAGATCGGCGGCCTTCAAAAATTGTTCTTTCGGAATGCCGGTGATGCGTTCCACCATCTCAGGCGTGTAGCGGGAATACTGCTGCTTAAGCAACTGGTAGACGCAGCGGGGATGCTGAAGAGATAAATCGTAAGCGATCTTCGGTGGCAACTGTGGCGGAGGGATTGGACTCGCGTTCGTCGTTTTTGCTCCAGCCGGGCCCTGAGCCGCATAACCCAAACCTTCCAGCTTATGAGCATCCCCGGTATTCTGCTTTGGTTGCTGCTGCTGCTGAGCGCTGGGGTTAGCGGTTGAGTGCAGTGCGGCAGCCGCGCCGCCGGCCGTCGCCGCCGATTTGCCCTCGAGGTTTCCACCCTCTTCGTAGTTCCAGGTAGCTTTGTCGTAGGTCTTATGTTCCGTGTCGAAGCCAGAGAAGAGGCCATCATCGGGGAGTTGAAAGCCCTCTTTGATGATGAAGGAGGCGTTGGTGTAATTGACGAGATAGTCTTTCGCGATGCGGTTGTTGGACACCGCGTAATTGATGAGTCCACCGAGAAAAGCAATATCGGCGCCGGCGCGAATCTGCACATACATGTCCGCGTTAGCGGCGGTGCGCGTGAGGCGCGGATCGACGACGATAGTTTTCGCGTTGCGGTGAACTTTGGCTTCGATCGCCCACTTGAAGCCACAGGGGTGGTTCTCGGCGGGATTGCCCCCCATGATCAACATCATGTCGGTGTTCTTGATGTCGATCCAACCATTGGTCATTGCGCCGCGTCCGAATGTGGGCCCCAAACTGGAGACCGTTGGGCCGTGTCAAACCCGGGCCTGGTTTTCCAGGTAGCAGACCCCCAGGCTGCGCATACTTTTGACGACCAGATAATTAAATTCGTTAGTGTCGGTGCAGCCACCGGTGAAGGCAATGCCTTCGCAGCGGTTCACGGTTTTTCCAGCGGCATCCTTTTCGATGAAGCTGTCATCGCGGGTCTTCTTCACCTTCTGCGCGATCTCGGCATAGGCCTGGTCCCACGAGATGTCTTCCCAATCGGTTGCTCCCGGACGCCGCACCTGCGGCTTGAGAAGACGGCGTTCGTTGACGATGTCCTGCTCGAGTGATGACCCCTTTGGACAAAGCGTTCCGCGATTAATGGGATGGTCGGGATCGCCCTCGACGTGCACGGCCTGCGGAATCGCATTCTTGGCTTTGTCGCCCAGCGTATAAATGATCACGCCACAGCTCACTGAGCAATAAGGACACGTGCTACGCGTCTCGCTTGCTCGTGAAATTTTCAGATTTAGAGTTTGGGCGTGAACCGGGGTGAGATCAAAGCCGAGCGCTGAGAAACCGGCGCCACCAAGAACGGTGCCCTTGAGAAACGTCCTGCGAGATAACTCCATCGTGTTTCCCCCGGGCTTCAAGATCCAGAAAGTTACGGAGGTTGACGGTTGTGGACGCCCACGACGGCATCCGGCTTATACACCTGGAATCCAAAAACTATAAACCCGACAAGAGCGAACCGTCAATCAGTCACTCTGTTCGCGCCCGCACAAAACCGAACCGGTGAGAACCATGGCAAGCCCGCTCAGGATGTTCAGAATCGGATATGTCAGATGTTAATGATCTTGTCGGTGTGCCGGCTGAGATACCAGCACGGGCGGTCGCCGAAATGCGGGAAAAGTGAATGGACGCAAGTGTCTGTCTCTTGTTGTCCAGGCTCGTATTGAATCTTGCCGTTTTTCACGTGGATCGCGTAGAGAGGGTCTACGGTGACTTGCCCGAACTGTGGGCGACCTCCTGGAATCTGGAAACGAAGCGATAGATAGTCGCCTATATAAACGAGCACAAACGCCGCGATGATCAGAGACACGGCCCAAGAAATTCCACGTTTCATGGTGTTCGATATCTCGCCTCGGACGCTCCTTTGACTTGAACTTACAAGCGGGAATTTTACCCGTTCAGCCGCGCGACCGATAGTCAGACTCTTCGAAGAACTCGCGCCGGGCATTGCGCAGTGCGCGCCGTAGACCCATAATCTCATGATGTCCGAACGCAGCCTTTCTGACCGAGGTCCGTCGAATCGTCCTGTGTTCAACCGCACAACTGCAGAAGGCGAATGGCAGCGGCGGATTGCGCGGGCGGGAGAGCTTGGCGCCCAATACAGTTTTGCATCGGAGATTCTGCGGTTTTATGCGGCCATCGCTCTTTTCCAAAAAGAAGTTTCCACGGAATTCGATCTGAGTGAGAGGCCGCAAAGTGACAAAGAATCTGTGGCCGCGATTTTTGCGAGTCCACTCCCTTCCGAGGTAACGCGGCGCTTCAGGGATTTTATTTCAGTGGTCGAACAGAATGGCCCTGGGCCTTTGCGAGAGGCGGCACGTGAATTAAAGAAGAACAACGATGATTCTCATCTCGATTTATTGAAGATGTTTTGGGAGGGAAGCGACGTCCACTCCGTGCTGGCCGGTCCCAACGACTTTTTCCCACGGGCCTACCTGCAACCATATGCGGCATCGATTCGCGCTCGCTCAACTTTACGCTGGAGCGGGCCGGCGCCTTATGTGTGTCCCTTGTGCAAACGGAAGCCGGGAGTTGGCGTCCTGCGTCCACTGGGGGATGGTGGCCAGCGTTCGCTGATCTGCTCTTTTTGCTTAAAGGAGTGGGAGTTTCGGCGCATCGTCTGTCCAGGATGCGGCGAGGAAAATCATGCCAAGCTTCCGGTTTATACCGCCGAGGAACTCAAGCACGTCCGAGTCGAAGCTTGTGATAGCTGTCGCATCTATATTAAGACTGTCGACATGACAAAGAACGGACTGGCCGAGCCCGTGGTCGACGAGCTCGCAGCCGTTCCGCTCGACCTTTGGGCTCAGAATCACGGCTACACGAAGCTACAGCCGAATCTGTTGCAGCTGTAGCTTGGGATTCTTCCGTCGCTTAAGCGAGTCCTTAACGGCAATTCGGACGAAACTCTAGCGGTCGCGATGAACCGTCTCCGGTGAAAACGCTGGCAGGCAAATGGCGATGTACTCGGCGCCTCCAGGAAATGGAGTTGAGTAGCGCACCCATTCGCCACGATGGGCGATGACGGCTTGCCCTGCTGTCACATCCATTTCGCCTGATTTGTGTTGCACTCGCAAGGTGCCGCGCAAGACCAGTGTGTACTCGTCAAATTCTGGAGTCTGTCCTGGTTCCTCCCAACCTTCAGGACTCTGCATCCGGGCGACACTTGCGCCAGTCGTCGCTGTCTTGACGCGGCCCACGTATTCTTCGATGATTTTCGGTTTGTTTCCGGCGGATTCAATACGCGAGGGATTCGCAATCAGAGTCGGCATGGTGCAGCATCGTACCAACCGGGGAGAGTACCGCACAAGCCATGCAGCAACGCGAAGGCATGCAGCGGGGCGACAAGCGCTCACCGGTCCATGTTGCCGCATTCGAGAGCACCGTGCCGCGCTATACTCGGCTCTTGCAAACGGATCGCGGTACTGCGATACATTCTCGCGATGAAAATTGTGAGTGCAGCGGAAATGCGCGAGATTGATCGCGCTACCTCGGAACACTTCGGAGTTTCTTCCCTCATTCTGATGGAGAATGCGGGCGCCGCCGTCGCTCGCTTCATTCTGTCCGATTTTGCGCAAGCGCAACGCGTCGGTGTTGTCTGCGGCAAGGGAAATAACGGCGGAGATGGCTTCGTTGCGGCGCGCAAACTGGTCGAAGCTGGTCTCGCCGTGCGGGTGTTGCTGTTGTGCGACCCCAAGGAGTTGCGCGGCGATGCTGCAACAATGTTTCAGAACCTGTTACGTTCGCTTCAGTCGACACGAAACCCACAGAAATCCGAGCCAAGTATCGTACTCAAAGAAAGCGAACTCGATGCGCCCGGTACCTTAGAAATCCTCGCCGCGGATGTGATTCTCGACGCAATTCTTGGTACTGGATTTCGCCCGCCCGTTAGCCCGCTATACGCTGCAGCTATCCGAAAAATGAACGCGTCACCCGCTCCTATTGTTGCTGTGGACATTCCCTCAGGAGCCGACGCTGACGCCATGCGTCCGCCCAGCGCGACAGACTCTCACCAGGCAGCCGAGAACAGAGTGACGCGCGATCAAGCCAGAGGTGATGCCATCGTGACTTTCACCGCCCCGCGTCCTGCACACATCTTCGCTGAGTTGACGAACGGACCAACTGTCATTGCTTCCATCGGGTCTCCGCTAGAAGCAGTCACCTCCAAGTTGGGACTTAACCTAAGTACTGCGGCCGATTTCATTTCGTTGCTCGCACCACGCGCGCCCGAAGCGAATAAGGGCAGCTATGGACACGTGCTGGTGATAGGTGGATCGCTTGGCAAGGCCGGGGCTGCGGCGATGGCCGGATTTGCTGCGCTGCGAGCTGGCGCGGGGCTTGCCACAGTTGCTACTCCTAAAAGCGTGCTTGCGACCGTAGCGAATTTTCACCCTGAACTGATGACCGAGCCGCTGCCAGAAACGGAACAGGGCACGATTGCGTTGTCAGCCGTTGATTCGGCTCTCGCAGAGTTACTCAAGCGTAAGACGCTTGCTATCGGCCCTGGAATCTCTCGCCACACCGAGACCGCTGAATTTGTGCGCGGCATCGTCAAACGCACTGTCGAGGGTACGGCTATTGTGGTGGATGCCGACGCCCTGAATGCCTTTGAGGGATTTCAAGATCGGCTAAATGGCCGCAGTCGGACCGTGGTTATCACTCCGCATCCGGGAGAAATGTCGCGCCTGACCGGGTTGAGCATCACAGAAATTCAGGCGAACCGGCTCGAAGTCGCGCGAAATTTCGCCCGCGAGCATGAGTTGACTGTCGTACTCAAAGGCCACCGTACGTTGGTTGCATCACCCGACGGAACGGTATGGGTGAATCCGACGGGCAATCCTGGCATGGCGACGGGAGGCACCGGCGACATACTGACCGGAATCATCGCTGGCCTTATAGCGCAACATCCGAAGCGAGCCCTTGAAGCCACCACACTGGCGGTTTACCTTCACGGATTGGCTGGAGATCTCGCCTGTGAATCGCTCGGCGAGAATTCCCTGGTTGCGACGGATCTGTTGCGCTTTCTGCCGCAGGCATTCGCGAGAATGAGAAAGGAACAATCGGACGAGGTTCGAGTCCCGGCATAACATCCGCTGAACCTCTCGCTGTTCCCGCCGATCACTCCCAGCCGAGCTAGCGCGGGATGTAACTGTCTAGCATAGGAACAATTTGTGAACCGAGTTGCATGGCACGGGCTTGGGCGCCGGCGGCCGACTCATTCTCGAGCATCGGTGTTATCAACCTTATCAGGCTGCCGTCACTGCGGTTCATTCGCACCGAATCGGAGACCAGATAATATTTTGCCCAGTATTCACTGGCTATCGCACGCCCATGAGCCTGAAACCAATAGAGCACGAGCTCGCGCTCCGTCCCTTTAGCGACCACATAACGATTAGCTGGAAAAGAGGAACCGTCGGGCCGGTTCAGCGTCACGATCTCACGCGAGGTAGGAACCCACCCAGCACCCGGAAGGCAATGGTTCGGAGAATGGATGGTGTCCCCGGCTTTTTGCGAAGGGAAGTAAGCAATATACAGATTGATCCACGGTTGAGCAGTAGGTTGAGCGGTAGATTGATTTGACTGTGCGGGGATAATTTTTTCGTAATCGCGCATCAGAAATTCGCCCGGTCCAAGAATGTCAAGGGTTTGCTGATCGATTACGTCATCGGTGCCCGTCCAGCCGCCGATTTGCGAGGGCAATGAACTTAAAGAGTTCCGGGCTGGAAAGAATTCGCCACGGGAATGGGCTTGAAGCACCAATGCGGTTGCCAACATGAGTAGCGCGGCAATTCCAAAGCGCAGCGACCCTGATTTCATGCCGGTTGCACCGAAGGATGGTTTTTTCCGAAGAGTCTAATCAGCCGGTGGACACCAAACAGCAGCATCAGAGCAACTACAAAGATCAGCCATCCCGAAAAGGTATGGAAAAATCCCTCTGCTTTCTCCGGATCCCAATACTGCACGAGTAAGCCCGTGCCAAAAATGCGAAAGCCATTGGCAGCGACTGCAATGGGTATAGCTGAACACACCAACAACACTCGAACCCAGATGCGGGTCTCCAGCAAGAAACTATAGATAATTGCCAGCGTAACCAAGGTAAGAAGGGAGCGAATACCGCTGCAAGCTTCGGCTACGTCCAAAGGCATGGACGCCAGCACGATCACGTTGCCTTGCCGCAATACGGGAACTCCGACCACTTCCAGCAGACCGGTGGCCAGTTTTGAAGCAAGTAGTTGAAGCGGAAATGTCACTTGCTGCAAGATGAGATTCGGGATGGGTATCATCAGAATCAGAACGGCCCAAGGAAAAAGTACCGCTCGAAAGAACGCCCATCCCTGAAACAGAATAATCAGGCCAGCCAGCATCACCAGCAACGACACTCGCGAAAAGAAGAGTTCCGCGCCAAGAACGCCAAGAACCAGCATACCAAGGCCTAGGCCTAGTAAAGGAAGCCCAGCCCATGAAGGCTCGGGAACAATCGCCTGCAGTTTTTTTCGGTCCTGCCAGACTACAAAGAGGGCGAATAAGGGAACGAAGATTCCGTGCTCGAAGTTCGGATCGCTTTTGGGCCCAACCCACTGCATGAAAAGGCGGGTGAGAATGGAGCCATAAAGCCAGGCAAGCAATAACAGGAGCGCCAATCCTTGCCACAGCGGCAAGCCAAAGTAAGAATGACTATTCCCGGTTGCGAGAATCGGGCGAGCTACTTCAACAGAGTTAGCCATCGGGCGCTTTGTATCTTGAGGATATGCGAGATAAGGGGCGTTATGCAAAGTAAAACCAGAATTGTGTCGTCATGCAAGGGTAACTTTAGGGCTACAGTACTCTTACGCCCTCTCCGGCGAGCCGAAAGGGAAAACTATTACCCATTTTGTGTCCGATCGCGGTTTTCCAATCTGTGACAGCGAGGAAGCCACCTCTGCGGTTTGGTTAGTGCGGGTTAGGGGGTATTGCCGTGCGTTGGGACACAAGCGCTCCCGATAGCAAACCGCACATGTGGGCAAATTATTTCCCATTTGTCCGCAATGTGGTAATGTAGAAATTCGCGATCGTCTACGGCATTTTGTTGTCAAGTAATTGATAAGCAAGCATCTATCGTTTCCTGGTATTTTCATGTTTCTAACAGGATTGGCAGATAGTGTGCTCTACCTAATAGAGTCCAAGACGCCACTCCCCCCTGGCTTGGGCCGTGATCGATACTGTAATCGTAGATACACCCAATCGATAACTACATAGAGATAGAGATAGAGATATAGATAAGCGGAAACGCATGGACCTAGAGAGATCTGAGTTTCGGGCGGGTATCCATGTACCGGACACGGAATCGTCCACCGATGGCAATGGTGCCGGCTGGATTGAAAGCGTCAGCGCCGGCATGCGCACCGTTGAAGCGGTGATCCGCGAGTTGTCGCAGAACGACCTTCCGGTGCTGGTGGTCGGCGAGCGGGGGTCGGGCAAAGCCGCGGCTGCCGCGCGTATTCATATTCTTTCGGACCGCCGCCTGGACAAATTCCAGATGCATCTGGGCAAGGATGCCAGCGCCGGCGTTCTGGCCGCGTGCGAAGGTCGAGGCGGAACTATCTATTTGCAGGAAGTTGGTGATCTGACGAACGCGGCGCAGAAGGAAATGATGCGACAGATCGCTTTTACCGGAAACGAGCAGCGCCGGGTTCCGCGGTTCATATGCGGCACATCGCGGGAGTTGCAGCCCGAGGTAAAAGCGGGCAAATTCCGCGAAGATCTTTACTATCGGATCAGCGGCGTGTGTTTGCGCGTCCCCCCTTTGCGCCAGCGAAAAGAAGACATTCCGTTACTCCGCGATTGCTTTCTCTCTGCGGCTGCCCATGATTTTTCGCGGTCCATCCCTACCCTGAGCGCCGAAACCCGGAATTTCTTTCTGGAATATAACTGGCCGGGAAATATAAGGGAGTTGAAGGATGCGGCGCGGGCCATTGTTGCGCTGGGGGATGAGACTCTCGCAATGGATGGATTGCGCTCCCTGTTACGACCCGTGAATCGCGGCGGAAATGGCGAGAAGATTTCTCTCAAAGACGCTTCGCGTGCGGCTTCCCGCGAGGCGGAAAGGGAAATCATACTTCAGGTTCTGACCCGAACCCGGTGGAACCGCCGGCGGGCAGCGCAGGAGTTACAGATCAGCTACAAGGCGCTTCTCTACAAGTTGAAGCAAATCGGATGTCAAGAGTACGGAACTTGATCCACGCAACTTGATCCGAGGATTCGCGCCGGGCGCAAGTTACGTAGCCGCAAGTAGAAAAAGAAATTTAGGAGAAGATATGAGATTGAGAAGGAAAACGGCGGTCGCCACACTGGTCCTGGGCAGCACTTTCTCGCTGGCTCAGAATACCCCCCCGCCGCCTCCGCCGCCGCAGTCCGGTAGCGCTTCCGCAAATGCTGTGCCCGACAGATCATCCGAGACCTCATCTGCCGGTACGTTGTCTTCGGACAAACAGTCTCGTGTCGCGCCAGCGAGCCAAGCCGGAACTGACTACATTATCGGACCGGAAGACGTGCTTCACGTTGCGGTCTGGAAAGAAAATGACCTAACTGCGACTCTGCCGGTGCGACCTGACGGCAAGATTTCTTTGCCCCTGCTCAACGACGTTCAGGCCTCGGGCATGACGCCGCTGCAATTAGCCGCCTCGCTTACAGAAAAGTTGAAGAAGTATATTGCCGACCCGCACGTGACCGTGGTCGTAACTACTATCAATAGCAAAAAAATCTATCTAGTCGGCGAGGTGCTGCATTCTGGAGCGACTCCACTGTCGCCTAATATGACTGTTCTCCAGGCACTGTCGAGTGCTGGATTAAATCAATTTGCGAAAACCAAGGGAATTTACGTGCTCCGCACGGAGAATGGAAAACAGCAGAAACTCCCCGTCGACTATCGCAAGATCGTAAAAGGGGAGCGGATCGAAGAGAACTATGTTTTGCGGCCGGGGGATACGATTGTTGTCCCGTAATTGACGTTGTCTCGTCGGGGCAGGAACAGAGATAAACGAAAGATGCTAATGAGTCGAACAATCCGCTTGGCGGTGCTGGTTTTCGGTCTGGGTAGTTACACCGCATCCCAGAATAGTCCGCAGTCTCAGGCCAACAATAATCAGGCTCCGGTTCCCGGTTTTGGTCAAACCGCGCCGGTGCTCAGTCCGGAAAACCCGCCTGTAACTGGGATAGACTCGCCACGGCTTGACCTTCCAACCGCCAGCCGCAGTTTCTTTTCGCCTGCCTTGCAGCTCGGCGAATCGGCAGATACCAACGGCGGTAACCAACTCGGTAAGACTCAAGTTCAATCGGTGACCCGCGTTCTAGGTGCTTTTGATCTGCAGCAGTTTTGGCCTAAGAGCGATCTCTTCCTCGAATATCTCGGCGGTGGAGCGTTCTACGCCAATCCTTATGATGTTAGGCAATTGCAAGCTGCTGGTCTGGAAGCCGTGACCCGATGGCGGACTGGCCAAGCTACGTTGCGCGATTCTTTTAGTTACGTACCCGACGGTTCCTTCCAAATCGGAACCTACGGTGGCGTACCCGGATTCGGATTGGCTACAGGTGGCATGGGTCTGCAAGGGGGCGGTGTGCCAGGCGGTCGTTTTGGCAACAATCAATTCGGTTCTATAGGGAACATTGCCCGCCTGGCGAATACGGCAATTGTGGACGCAGTTCAGGCCGTGAACCCGCGATCCGCGATTACCTTCGCAGGTGGGTTCAGCAATGCTCATTTCTACGACCCGACGCACACTCTCATCAACAGTGATCAAATCACCGTCGAAGGTGGCTACAGCCATTTAGTTTCGCGGCACGATCAGGTGGGCGCGATCTACGGTTTTCAGTTGCTTCAATTTCCGCAAGCGAGCGGCGGACAGATTTATACCCATACTTTCAACCTGCGCTGGAGCCACAGCATCACTGGGCGATTGAGTTTTATCGCGGGTGCCGGTCCGCAGTACACGGTCCTCGAGTCAGGTGGCAACCAGAAAAGTTGGACAGCGTCCGGCCGAGTTCAGCTGCATTACAAGTGGGATCGTGCCGCAGTCGTGGCCACCTACGAAAAATTTACTTCTCAAGGCTCCGGGTTCATTGCCGGAGCAAACACGCAAGCGGCTCGTCTCGGATACCGGCGGCCCTTCGGACGCACCTGCGATTTTTATATCGACCTCGGCTACTCCCATAACAAGAAACTCGAGACTTTGGCGCTGCTTGGCGTGCCGGTTTCGACCTATGACGAGGGCTCCGCGGGAGTAATCCTGCGCAAGCACTACGGACGTTCGTACGATTTTTTTGCCGCCTATCGCTTCAGCGAGGTGGCCTTCGATGTTCCGTTTTGCATTGTCGGCAGTTGCGGCAGGTTAGATCGCAGGCACATTGGGACGGTTGGCGTGGAATGGCATCCTGCGCCGACGCGTATTGAATAATTTCTGGGCTGCTTAACGCGGCCGGACTGGTGAATAAACATGACTGAGAATCGCGAATTGACGATGGACGATTACCTGGGGATGTTGCGGCGCCGCCTGAAGGTAATTTTGATACCGACGCTGCTAGCCCCATTGGCGGGCTTCCTGGTCTCGTACGCCTTCGCGCCGAAATATACCTCGCATTCCACCGTACTGGTGGAAGGGCAAAAGGTACCAGACAGCTACGTGCAATCGGTGATTACCGCAGATTTCACCCAGCGTGTCCAAACGCTCAGCCAGGAGGTGCTCAGTCCCAGTCGCCTGCGTCCGGTGATCGAAAGCCTCGGACTTGCAAAGGCGGAGGACGAAAACAAGCTGATCTCCGATATTCAACAGAATATGCAGGTGCAGCCCGTCATCACATCGATGAGTGCCGCGGCTGCCCAGGCAGGAATTGCTGGAGCGAAGAAGAAAAAGTCCGCCGGCACGGATGAGCCTGTGCCGGGTTTCAATGTCGAGTACACGGACAGCAACGCCGCGCGGGCGCAAAAAATATGTAATGCAATGACCTCGTTGATCGTGGATGAAAATTTGCGTTCACGGGCCTCTGTTGCCCAAGGCACCACCGAGTTTCTGAGCCGCCAGGTGGAAGATGCGAAACACGCGCTTGACGAACAGGATGCCAAACTCGCCACCTTCAAGAAGCAATACATGGGTCAGTTGCCTGGTGACATCGACAACAACATGCGCATGCTGATGGCATTGAATACGCAGCTCGATGCCAGCACCCAGACTCTAAGCCGAGCACAGCAAGATAAGGCCTACACCGAAAGCATGTTGTCGCAGCAGATCGCTGCCTGGAAGAACTCGCTTTCGAGCACCAATCCGCAGACGCTTGAGACCCAGCTCACGCAGTTGCAGGCACAACTGCTGCAATTGCAGGCACGATATACCGACGACTATCCGGACGTGATCAAGACCAAGGCAGACATTGCCGAAGTAGAGAAGAAGCTGAAGGAGGTTAATGCCGCCGCAGCGGCCAGCAATTCCACCGAGGGTGGGGATAAGGCCAGCGCGGCCGAGCCCGCTGAAATTCGGCAACTGCGATTGCAGATTCACCAGTACCAGAACGTGATAGACCAAGCCACCATCGACCAAAAGCGGCTGCAGTCACAGATCGGCATTTACCAGAGCCGCACTTCGATGAGCCCAACCGTGGAAGAGCAGTACAAATTGCTCACTCGCGACAACGATAATGCCCAGGCTTTTTACAAAGAGTTGCTGGCCAAGAGAAGCTCCGCCGCCTTGGGCACGAGCATGGAAAATCAGCAACAGGGCGAGCAGATGAAAATTCAATCCCCAGCCGACCTGCCGGACTCGCCCACTTTCCCGAACCGGCCCCTTCTGGCCGGGGGTGGTCTCGGAGTTGGTTTGGCTCTCGGTCTGCTGCTGGCAGTTTTTCTCGAATTCAGCGACCGTTCAATTCGCACCGAGAAAGACGCTGCCGCTGTCATGGATCTTCCACTTCTGATTTCAGTGCCGTGGCTGGGCGAAGAAGAAGACACCGGCGCCAACGAGAATGGCCGCCGCCGCTTCTGGGGACGAGGCGAGACCAAAGAGCACGACAGGGTAGGAGTCTAAAGAAAGATTAAGGAAAGCTCATGTATAAGGAATTTTTTGGACTTCGCGCCAATCCGTTCAACGTTAATCCGGATCCGCGCTATCTGTTTCTCACGCGGCACACCGAAGAAGCGTTGGCCTGCCTCACCTACGGTATCCAGAGTCGCAAAGGCTTTGTGCTGCTTACGGGCGAAGTTGGCACAGGAAAAACCACTCTGATTAATAAGTTGATGGAATGGCTCCGGCTGCAGCAGGTCGCGACCGCATTCATCTTTAACTCGCGCATGGATGTCCCTCAATTCCTCGACTTCATGATGGCGGATTTCGGAGTACCTTGCGATGCGATGACCAAAAGCCAACTCCTGCAACGCCTCTACAACTGGCTGCTTGATCGTTATCGCGCCGGAGAAACTGCGGTGCTTGTGGTTGACGAGGCGCAGAACCTGTCCGACGAAGTGCTGGAAGAGATTCGCATGCTCACGAATCTTGAAACCTTCACCGAAAAGCTGTTGCAAATCGTATTGGTTGGACAACCAGAACTGGAACAGCGGCTGAAACAGCCGCAGCTTCGCCAGTTGCGGCAGCGGCTGACCTTGCGAGCTAAGACTCATCCTCTGAATCTGGAAGAAACCAAGTCGTACATTGCGCAGCGCCTGCGTATTGCCGGATCGAATGGCGACCCGATTTTCGACACTGAAGCCACCGTCGCCATTTTCCGTTATTCGCTTGGGATTCCGCGAGTCATCAACTTGCTTTGCGAACATTGCCTGGTCAGCGGGTTCGTCGATCAAAAGAAGAATATCCCCGTGGAAGTTGTAGATTCTGTAGCCCGCGATTTCGATCTCACTGAAGGAAACGCGGCGGCTGCCATGATACCGGCGGCTCCCGCGTCGTCTGACAAATTTGATTTAGTAGAAGCCCTACGCACTTTGGCGACGCTGGCCGACCGGCTGCGCCAAAACGAACAACAGGATGTTCCCAAGGAAGGGAAACTATGAGCCGCATCCATGATGCTTTAAAACGCGCTGAGCAAGAACGATCAACCTCCACCGGGACGCATGTCGAGCCCACCTTCGAGCACGCGGAAGTGTTGCGTGAAAGCATGCCGGTAATGCAGCCGGCTGCGGGAATGGTGTCCAACAACATGGGATCAGGACTTAATTACGAGTCCTTGCTGGCCCGTTGTCCCCAATCGGACTGGACTCCGGATCCTCGAACCATGCTTTTCTTTCAGGCAGACGACTCCCGGGTTGGTGCGGAAGAGTTCCGCACCCTGCGCTCGCGCCTCTACCAGATCCGCGAGAAGATGCAGCTGAAAAATTTGATGGTTACCAGCGCCCTTCCAAAGGAAGGTAAATCATTCGTTTCCGCCAACCTCGCGCAGGTCATGGTGCGACAGCATGGACGCCGCGCCTTGGTGATCGATGCCGATCTACGGAACCCGGGCATGCACCGCCACTTCGGCGCACCTCAGACGCCCGGCCTGGCGGAATACCTGCTGGGCGAGTGCGATGAATTTAGCGCCCTACAGCGCGGACCCATGGAGAATCTCTTTTTCATGCCGGCCGGCAGAATGGTTGGCAGTGCTCCGGAGTTGCTCGCCAATGGCCGGCTGAAGTTGTTGCTGCAGCGCGTCGAGCCTCTGTTCGATTGGATCATCATCGACACGTCCCCCGTAATTCCGGTATCGGATTCCACACTGGTCGCGCATCACTGTGACGGCGTTCTGTTGGTGGTGCGCTCGAACGTAACACCTTCCGATATGGCTCGCCGGGCACGCGAGGAGTTCCCTGACAAGTTGCTCCTCGGAGTAGTTTTGAACGGAACCATGGCAGGAGATGTGGCACGCTCAAAGTATTACTACGGCGAGGCTGTCGCCACAGGAGTCTAAGCCATAGGCAACAGAGCCCAGCAGCTTGAGCCGAGGACAAGTTGATTCGCCTCTTTAACGTCTATTATCCAGTTCGCACTCTGCTCCTTCTGATCGGAGAGGCCCTGATTGTCTGGACCTCATTCCTGCTCGGGGCAGTGGTCGAACTGCGTGAAGACAGTTACCTGGTGCTCAACTATGAGGGTGGGTACGTCAAGATACTCGGCGTGACCATACTGGTGTTACTTTGCTCGCACTGGCTGGACTTGTATGACACCTCCCGCCTCCAGACCAAGAATGAGCTTTACTTCCGTTTGCTGATGGTTCCAGGAGTGTTGGCTTTTGTCTTGGCAGCCATCGCTTACGTTCGCCCAAATTACCTGTTGGGAAGCGGTTCATCGGCGGTTGGTCTCCTCATTCTCACAGTTGCTCTGTTTGGTTGGAGGCTTGGATTTACCTGGCTTGTCCAATTACCGATTCTTGTCGAACGAGTTTATGTCCTCGGTACCGGCGAGCGCGCCCAGCGTCTGGTGCTGGGCCTGCGCCAGAATCCCGAAATCGGGGTCGAGATTGCCAGTTGGACGGGCAAGATGGAGGGAGCCGTAACCCTTGAAGCTGTGGCGGCGCACTTGATGGATGTGGTGCAGAAGCAAAAAGTTCATCGCGTCATCGTGGCAACGCCTGATCGCCGTGGCGGCCTGCCCATGAAGGAACTCCTCGAACTGCGAATGCAGGGAGTCAAGATCGAGGAAGCCACCTCCTGGCTGGAGAAAATCAACGGCAAGATCGAGGTAGACAATCTCAATCCAAGCTGGCTCGTCTTTGGCCAGGGTTTTAGCCGCAGCACGATATTTATTGGGGTCCGGCGCGTGTTTTCGGTAGTGATTTCACTTGCCGGTCTTATCCTCGCGCTACCATTATTTCCCTTGATTATGTTGGTCATCCGGTGCGATTCGAAGGGACCGATTTTCTATACCCAGACGCGAGTGGGGAAGGGTGGACGCACGTTTAAAGTGGTGAAGTTTCGCACCATGCGTCAGGACGCCGAAGCCGGCGGGCCGAAGTGGGCAGGCGATAACGATCCACGGATCACCCGCATCGGAAAATTTTTGCGTTCTTCGCGGCTCGATGAAATTCCCCAGCTCTGGTGTGTGTTGAAGGGCGACATGGCCTTCGTCGGACCGCGACCCGAGCGTCCGGAATTCATCGAGATGCTCTCCAAGGAGATTCCCTATTACGGAGTGCGCCACATGGTGCGGCCCGGACTCACCGGTTGGGCGCAGGTCAAATACAAGTACGGCAGCACCGTCGAGGATGCGCGCGAAAAGCTTCAATATGATCTCTTTTACATAAAGAACGCGTCCCTTGGTCTGGATCTGCTGATCATCTTCCAGACGGTCAAGACGGTTCTTCTGCGCCGGGGTGCGCAGTGAAGATGAAATACGTCTTCTGGATCGCCGCGACCCTGGTGGGCTACTCCTATTTGGGATATCCGGCTTTGCTGTGGATGCGTAGCCGGTGGTCGCCGCGTCCGGTGCGCCGTGGATCAGCTCTACCGTCAGTTTCTGCGGTGATGGTGGTGCGCAACGAAGGAGAGGTAATCGCGCGCAAACTGGAAAACCTGTTGTCTCTCGAGTACCCCGCAGACAAGCTTGAGGTTGTGGTTGTGTCTGACGGTTCAAGCGATCGCACCTGTACCATTCTCGCCGAGTACTTCCAGGATTCTTCCGAAGGCTCGCGAGTGCGAACCTTGATGAAGCCGTCCTCCCAAGGCAAAGCAGCTGGCCTGAACAGCGCGATCCAAATCGCGAAAGGCGAGATACTTCTGTTTACCGATGCCCGCCAGCAGATCGAACCGGCCGCGGTGCGGATGCTGGTCGAGAATTTCTCCGATCCCACGGTCGGCGCGGCGAGTGGCGAATTAATGCTCGGAGATTCCTCAACCGGCGAGACCGGGAAGGGAATGGGACTGTACTGGCGGATCGAGAAAAAGATTCGTGAGTGGGAATCCGCCGCCGGTTCCGTGGCCGGCGCGACCGGCGCGATCTACTGTGCTCGCCGAAGTTTAATTGTTTCCGCGCCCTTGCCCGATGGCACTATCCTTGACGATGTCCTCCTGCCGATGCAGGTCGTGCGCCAGGGATCGCGAGTTATCTTCGATTCCCGCGCCCAGGCCTGGGACTCGCCCGATCTTGGCGAAGGGAGAGAATTTTCTCGCAAGGTACGAACCTTGAGCGGAAACTACCAGCTCTTGCAACTGGCGCCGTGGCTGCTTACTTCGGAAGATCCGATTCGATTTGAATTTATAAGCCACAAACTATCGCGTCTCGCAGTACCGTTCGCTCTGCTGGCGTTATTGATCGCTTCGATCTTTCTGCCCACGCCTTTTTATCGCCTTGCGTTGGGACTGCAGCTCGCGTTTTACGCGCTAAGTATTGCGGGTATCGCCAACGTGAAGATTGGTCCGCTGTCCCACATTGCTGATCCAGCGCGGACCTTCCTCGTTCTCAACTCAGCCGCAATGATTGCCTTCGTCAATTTTGTTACCGGCAGAAAGGCGATTTGGGTTCGCTAAGGGGATATGAAAATTCTGTGGGTGAAAGCCGACAAACTTCTTCCCGTGCAGAATGGCGGAAATATTCGCACATACCACGTTTTGCGATATCTCTCCTCCCGGCATGCGCTTACGTTCTACTCTTATTACGCTGGGGCACCCGACGCCGAGTATGAGAGGGAGTTGCAACGCCAGTTGCCCGGCGCGGTGGCCGTTTGCACTGGCAAGCGGGAGCTTTCTGGGGCCGCCCGCGCCTTTGACTATCTTGGTCATATTGCCGCTGAAGCGCCCTATGCGGTGAACCGGTTTTCTTATCCTCCCGCGCGGCAGCAGATCCAGACCTGGTTTCGAGAGCAGCGCTTCGATGTGGCCGTCTGCGATTTCCTGGATGCAGCGATCAATTTTCCCGGAAGGCATAGCCTGCCGAGCGTGCTCTTTCAGCACAATGTGGAGAGCGAAATATGGCGACGCCACGCTGCCACCGCCGACAATCCTTTAAAGAAGATCATCTACGGCTTGGAGTTTCGGAAGATGCTCCGTTACGAGCGGGCTGAAGTTCGCAAGTTCCAGCACGTGATCGCTGTATCCGAGAACGATCGCGCGTTAATGATGAAGTGGATCGATGGAGATCGCATTACTGTCGTTCCGACCGGAGTCGATCTCGCGCAATATCGCCCCGATCCGGCACAGTCCCCGAATACCCAGCACGCGTTGTCACCCCTGATCACCTTTGTCGGCGCAATGGATTGGGAACCGAATGTGGCCGGTCTCGAATTTTTTTGTGGCGATGTTTGGCCGTCGATAAAGGCCGAAATTCCGCAAGCACGATTTCGCATTGTTGGCAGGAATCCCGATCGCAGGGTTCAGAAATGGGCCACGAACGAGACGTCGATCGAAGTGACCGGACGGGTGCCCTCCGTAGTCGAGCATTTGCGCGAGTCATCCGTAGTAATCGTGCCCTTACGCATTGGCGGCGGAACGCGATTGAAAATCTATGAGGCCATGGCAACGGCAAAAGCGGTTGTGTCAACCACCGTCGGGGCGGAAGGATTAGATGTGCATCACGGTCGCGACATTATGCTCGCAGACGATGCCCGATCGTTCGCGCAGGCCGTCATTATGCTATTGCGAGACCCGGAGCTGCGCGGCCGATACGAAAAAGCTGCCGCCGAAACCGCCTCCCGCTACGACTGGCCAGCGATTGGGGAGCGCTTCAGCGAAGTTTTGCAGTCAGTAGCGGCAAGAAAGTCTCGAGCTGAGTTCGCCATGGCAACGCGCTTGGCGGAAAAGAAAGTCTAAGGAAGACGAAGTCGCAGATAAGGAGAAAAGGAGAGTCGTGGCAATCGGCAATACCAACGGCAGCGTAACGACGGAGGCACCCGGAAGGCGCACCGCTTTTCGCGCCTCTGATCCGACGAAAAACGCATTCTTCTGGCTGAGTGCCTTCTTCATCGTTTATTGCGCTCGTCCGGAGGACTGGATTCCCGGTCTCAAGTATTTGCCGCTTGCCAAACTCACCGCCATCCCGGCGCTATGGGGGTTGTTCGCCAGTTGGGGTAAAACTAAACGCTCTTACAAGGATTTGCCCAAAGAGGCGAAACTTCTCCTGTACATGATCGGCTTGCTTTACGTTGGGGCATTTCTCTCTCCGATTTGGAAAGGTGGCGCGATCATTCGCACCATCGATTTTTCCAAAGTTTACATTGCCTGGGTATTAATTTTTCTGTTGGTGACCACCTTCGATCGCTTGCGCCGGATTATTTTTATTCAGATATTTTCGGTGGTTGTCGTCTGTGCTGCTGCCCTTATCAAAGGCCACAGCACCCCACGACTGGACGGTGTTCTAGGCGGCATCTATTCGAATCCGAACGATCTCGCATTCGCCATCGTGCTATCTATGCCTTTTGCACTGGCTTTCATGGTGACCGCCAAGAATGCTTTGGTCAAGGTATTCTGGCTCTCCGGAATGCTGATAATGGCGGTTGCCATTTTCGAGACCGCTTCGCGCGCGGGCTTCATCGACCTCGTGATCTCCAGTATCTTCACCCTCTATTTTTTCGGCATCAAGGGAAAACGTCCTTATCTTATCGTCGCGACCTTCTTCGTCGGCATTGTGATTACGGCCGCGCTTGGCGGAAAACTCTATGATCGATTCGCCGCCATTTCGGGCGATAGCACCACTGAGCAGAATGCCTACGGATCATTCGAAGATCGCAAGTACCTCATGTTGCGCGCTATTGATGGCATCGAACAATACCCGATTCTCGGCCTGGGCATCAAGAACTTCGACACTTACTCGCTAATCTGGCACGACGTACATATGGCCTACCTCCAGATCTGCGTCGAAGGTGGCATTCCAGTTCTGATTTTGTACCTCATGTTTTTCTACCTAGGATTCAAGAATCTGAGAATCCTGCGTCGCACTAAGAATCTGGACTCCGACATCGTTCTTTTTGTAGGAGCATTGCAAAGTTCGTTAATTGGATTTGTAGTCGGCGCCTTATTTGCGCCCGAGGCTTACCAGTTCTTCCCCTACTTCGCCGTGGCGTTTACTGCAACGCTGTTGCAGACGGTTAGAGAGCAGGAACAAGCGCCTGGGGAAGCAGTTCCAGCGCCAAAAAGGCCGCGTCATTTTCTGGAAGTCTATGCCGGCCGCGGAACAGCCGGAACAGTTTCACCAGTGCGCAGATGAGATGTTCGACCCGGCGGCGTTACAGGCTCCGGAAAAATCAAGTGCTACTTAATGTTTTTGCAAGAGATGGATTTGTAGAAGGCGAATGCGTCTCAGAAAACAATTCGGTTATGCAAGAAAAGTTTTTCCGTCAGCGACTTGGCGAGCGTTAACCCCACAAGCCCGCGGTCCGCTACATCTGATTCTTGCTATGGCCGATCATTTCGAACCCTCCATTGTTCCGGGTCACGGCCAACAGCGCGCACCTCGCTCTGAACAAGAGCGCCGTCTCGAATGCTGGATGCGTGAATATCCGAAGGTCATCGATCGCTTTCGCGATCACGATGGGCGGCCGTTTGTGCACACCTACTTCTATCCCGCCGAGCAGTATGACGAAGGATTAATTGAAATGCTCGCGGACCATTGCCATGCCGGCTGGGGAGAAGTTGAAGTCCACCTGCATCATGGAATGTCGGGGCCTGATACCGCGGAAAATACGAGGCGGGAGCTTACAGAATTCCGTGACCGGTTAGCTTGGCGCCATCGTTGTCTCGCCGTCGAGGACGGTTCGTCGACTCCACGCTATGCTTTCGTGCACGGCAATTTTGCGCTAGCGAACTCCGCCGGTGGACGCTTTTGCGGCGTCGATTCGGAGATGCAGATTCTCGCCGAAACTGGCTGCTACGCTGACTTGACCATGCCCAGCGGTTTCTGGCATCCGGCGCAGATCGAGAAAATCAATTCCGTTTACGAGTGTGCTCTGCCGCTGCGTCAGGCAGCTCCTCATAGGCAAGGAACGGACTTGGCGGTTGGACAGGCGCCGCACATTTTTCCATTGATGATCCAGGGGCCGCTGCTCACCGATCTTAAACGCAGCCTTCATTCCGTTCGCCCGGTGCTCGAGAACGGCGCCTTTACGGGAGCCAATCCGCCGAGCATGCATCGATTCTCCGTCTGGAAACAGTCTCAAGTTCGCGTGCAGGGACGCCCCGACTGGCTGTTCATCAAGCTGCATTGCCATAGCATGGACCCGACACAAAACGACGCGGTCATCGGTGACAGCTTCCATAAGTTTCTCTCCGCGCTTGTTGCCGGGGCGGCCGAGAGGCAGGAAACGCTGCACTTTGTTACCGCGCGTGAAATGACTAACATTCTGCTGGCCGCCTGCGACGGCCGCCAAGGCAATCCAGGCCACTATCGCGATTATCGCTTGAAGCGGATTGCGGACGTGCAGCTGTCGGCCGAAAAATCTAACAGTGTTGCTGAAGGTGTATTGGGTACGTCGCAGCTTTAGCTGCCGGAGAAGCTTAACGCAATGTGTGGAATCGCTGGCGTTGTGAGCACGATTCGCGAGAGCAATATCACAGAGGCTCTGGTGCACCACATGTGCGAGCAAATCGTCTACCGCGGCCCCGACGATGAGGGAATCTACGTTGCCGACGGCGCCGGCCTCGGGATGCGCCGGCTTTCGATCATCGATCTATCTGGAGGCCATCAGCCCGTCTTCAACGAAGACCGCACCGCCTGGATCGTCTACAACGGCGAGATTTATAACTTCCCCGAATTACGCGCGCAGCTCGAAGGCCGCGGGCATCATTTCTATACCCACACTGATACTGAAGTCATCATTCATCTCTACGAAGACTTGGGCGCAGACTGCGTTACCAAGTTACGAGGCATGTTCGCGCTCGCGATTTACGATAAGACCAAACGTAAACTTGTTCTCGCTCGTGATCGCCTGGGCAAGAAGCCGCTGCACTATGCCTTGCACAAGGGCAACTTATATTTCGCTTCAGAAATAAAGTCGATTCTCTCGGTTGCTCCCGAACTTGCCGAAGTCAACGCGCAGGCTTTGCTTGAATATCTGTACTACGGCTACGTGCCAGATCCGATTACAGCGTTTACCGGGATTCACAAGCTTCCTCCAGGACATCTGCTGGAATTCCAGGATGGCAAGATTCACACGCGCCAATACTGGGAGCTCCCTGAATACAATACGCACGCGCCGAAGAGCGAGGAAGAATGCCTGGAGGAACTAGAGCAGCGGTTGCTGGAGGCGACAAAGATACGCTTGATCTCGGATGTGCCGCTGGGCGCGTTTCTCAGCGGGGGCACCGATTCCTCGACAATCGTTGCGCTGATGGCACGCGCCAGTTCCGGCCCGGTCAAAACCTTCTCCATCGGCTTCAAAAAAGACGATTTCAACGAAGCGAACTGGGCGCGCATTGTCGCCAAGAAATTCAACACCGATCATCACGAAATGATTCTCGATCCGGACGTTGTGCAGACGGTCGAGCACCTCACCAGTTCGCTCGAAGAGCCGTTTGGCGATTCTTCCATGCTTCCGACTTACTACGTTTCGCAGATGGCCCGGCAGCATGTTACGGTGGCCCTCTCCGGCGATGGCGGCGACGAAATGTTTGCCGGTTATGATCGTTATCGCATTCACGAAGGCCGTCGCGTCTTCGAACATATTCCCGGATGGGCCCGAAGATTATTCCGCGATCAAATTTTTCCGCGCCTGCCAAACCGAATGCAGGGACGCAAATTCAGTTACAACGTTTCGTTGCCGTGGCAGGAACGCTACATTGACCATCTCGCTTTTTTGCCGGCCTTCGAACGCGATACCCCGCTACTCTCGGATGATTTTCGCGAGATCCTAGACCGCGGCGATGATCCAGCCAATGTATTGCGGCGCTACTTTGCTCAAGCGCCCGCCAAAGATCCGATCGACCAACTTCTTTATGTTGACACCAAGACTTACTTGGTGGCAGACATTCTCACGAAGGTCGATCGCATGAGCATGTTGAACTCTCTGGAAGTTCGCGTTCCGATCCTTGATCACCTCGTTGTCGAATGGGTCGCCGGCCTGCCGCCCGAGTGGAAACTGCGCGGCAAGCAGCAAAAATACATTTTGCGGAAGCTTGCAGAGCGCGTCGGTGTGCCCCGTGAGGTCCTCTATCGCCAGAAGCAGGGGTTCTCGCTTCCACTGGTGCACTGGATGCGAAACGAACTGAAAGACATGTTGATGATCCTGCTTGAGCCTCGGACTTTAGAACGCGGCTATTTTGCGGCAGACGGCGTTCGCAAGTTAATGGACGACCACCTGGTGCGCGGTCGAACCATGACCGGCCGCATATGGCGCCTGCTTATGTTCGAGCTGTGGCATCGCAACTTTCTTGAAAAATACGTTAAGCCCGCTGGCCTGCACTCCCTTCCCGTAGTAGCTGACTCGCGGCGCCAGTCGCCCCGTTCCCCCAGTGCCAAGGATGCGCTCGCATCCGTTCCGGTGGGGGGATGATCTCGCAGAATAATCCGGTGCGTCTTGGCGAACCTGCCAGTGCCACTCGATCCTCAATCCCTCATGGCTCGGCTACTCCGGCCGACCAGTCGATCAGCCTGTTTCTCATGGTCAATACTTTCGAGACAGGGGGATCCGAGCGGCAGTTCACTGTTCTCGCTCACAATTTTGTTCCTCCGGAATTTCAGGTTCATGTTGGATGCATCAACCCGCGCGGTCCACTCCGGCAGCACTTCCCGGAGGCTCCTAAATTCCCGCTTGGCGGGAGCCTCTTCGGTTGGCAGTCATTGCGTTCGCGTCTCGACCTCAGCCGTCATTTGCGTCAAAATCATGTGGAGGTCGCGCACGCCTTCGACTTCTATTCCAACCTTACGCTGGTTCCAGCCGCGAAGCTTGCCCGCGTTCCGGTCGTCATTGGAAGCCATAGGCAGATTGGAGATCTGATGACGAAGGCACAGTTCCGCGCACAGGCTGCCGCTTTTCGCTGGTGCGACGCGGTTGTGTGCAATTCCAAAGCCGCCGCCGCGCGGCTGATCGCCACCGGAATTCAGAGCGACAAGATTGCAGTCATTGGAAACGCCTTACCCGACGCAGCGTCTAACCCGGCCCCAGCTATCTTGCCGAAGCGCCCCGATGTGGTTCGTGTGGGCATGGTTGCACGCATGAATCATCGCTACAAAAATCATTCTGGATTTCTGCGGGTTGCGGCTCTGATCCACCAGCGCATGCCCAATGCTGAATTTGTTCTTGTGGGAGATGGACCATTACGCGCGGAACTGGAGAAGGAAGCGGCAAGTCTCGGCCTCGGCTCCGCCGCGATTTTTCTTGGGGACCGTCAGGATATGCCGGAGGTGTTGGCCTCCCTTGACGTGGCGGTCAATACTTCTGATTCCGAAAGCCTTTCGAATGTAATTCTCGAAGCCATGGCCGCCCGCCTGCCGGTAGTTGCTTATGATGCCGGTGGAAATGCTGAGCTGCTCGCGATCTCAACCGCGAACCCAAAAGATGCCCGCGGATTCCTTATTCCTCCCGCCGACGAAAGTGCCTTTGCCCATGCCGTCGAGAAGCTCTTAGCAGACTCGGCACTACGCGAGCAACTGGGGCGCAACGGTTCCCAGTTCGCGCAGGAACATTTCGGTCTTAATCGGGTATGCCAGCGTTACGCTGAACTCTATCGCGACCTTCTGCGAAAAAAGCGGCGCAGCCAACCCGCCGCATAATCATAATGATAATCGCGCCTCGCCATACTACATCGCAGCAAGGCTCCAAACGCATTCGAGTGTGCATCATTGCTCCTAGCCTGCGCTACGTAGGCGGCCAGTCGGTCCAAGCCGACTTGCTTCGGCGTCATTGGGAGAACGATCCCGACGTCGAAATCAGCTTTATTGCGGTCGATCCGCCGTTGCCGGAAAGTTTTGCGTGGGCGGAAGGCATTCCTGGCTTGCGGACAATCCTGCGCGAGCCGATCTACCTTTGGCATCTGTGGCGCGGTCTTAGGGACGTTGATGTGGCTCACATCTTCTCCGCGTCCTATTGGTCGTTTCTCCTGGCCCCCGCGCCTGCCGCGTTCTTCGCAAAAATAGTGAATGGAAAAACCAAGACGTTAATTAATTACCATAGCGGAGAAGCTCGCGATCACCTGCAACGCTTCCGATCGGCCGCTTTGGTTCTTGCGCGTGTCGATAAAATTGTCGTGCCATCGGGTTACCTGGTCGATGTGTTCCGCGAATTTAATTTGGCGGCGTCCGCCGTACCTAACATCGTGGATCTTTCGCAATTCCGTTTTCGCGAACGTAGTCCTTTACGTCCGCACCTCGTCTGCACTCGGGGCTTTTCACGCTATTACAGTGTGGATGTGGTCGTAAAAGCATTCGCAGAAGTAAAAAAAGAGTTTCCCGAAGCAACGCTTGACCTGGTGGGCAAAGGTCCTCTGGAGGGCGAAATCCGCAAGCTTGTCGCCGAATTGAATCTCACCGGCGTTAATTTCACCGGTGTTGCAGCCCACCAGGAAATCGGCAGGTATTATGATCAGGCTGATATCTTCATCAACGCTTCATGGCTTGATAACATGCCACTGTCGGTAATCGAAGCTTTCGCATCGGGCACTCCAGTTGTAACTACCTCTCCGGAGTGCATGCCCTATCTCGTTCTGCACGAGCGCAGCGGATTGCTTTCACCCGTGGGAGACGAAAAAGCTCTCGCGGCAAACGTTGTCCGGCTGTTGCGCGACGCCGATTTAGCGAAGCGTTTAGCTAGGAACGCTCAAGAGGAATCAAGAAAATATATGTGGGAAGCTGTGCGTGAGCAATGGCTCAACACCTACCGCGGATTAGTATCTACATCGCGCTAGAAGAGTGACGGCCCCGCGCCCTGTCAAGGTACCGGAAAAGCTGGTCTTGTATCTTCAATCTTGGATCGTTAATCTCAAATCGTTGACTCCGAAAATTACAATCAACGAGTTCCTTTAGTCAGCGGCCACACAGTTGTCACCGCAAGCGCGACGCCGACACCCAGAGAGACTTCCAAGAATCGGTGCCATCCCACGATCCAGGGAGCTCTCGCCCGCGGGATCAACAAAATAATGCTCAAGGTGATTGCGGCAAACCGGTAGGCGCCTTCCACACGCAAGAGAAACGACAACACTCCGCAAAGAATGACCCCGGCCGCGTAGACAAGGACCGTTGCGTGAAAAAATGTAGCCAGCGCCGCGCCCAGAACCGCTCCAACAGCCGTTCCCACAAACCGCTGCCATGCTAGTGTCCGGGGATCAATCGTGGATTGAATAATGACGATGGTTGAGATTGGAGCCCAATAATATTCCGGTAGCTTCAACAAACGAGCTAGCAGCATGGCAGCGACCGCAGCCAAGGCGGTGCGCGCAGTGTCCACAACGGCAGCGCGATGAATCCCAGAAAAAATCCCCGACACGCCATCATCCCTCCGGGGCGAAGGCCCAAGAGTCGCTATTGTACTGCTCGCGAAGGAAACTACCCGGGTGGCCCATTATAACGTGGCGCTTTTGATCAAGCTGGCTTCTGGTTGCGCGCAAAAAGAAAGTGAGGGTTAGCGGTAGAGATCTGGGAGTTAATATGATTCCCGCGCGAGAGGTTGCAGAGGTACTGCGCTTTCCGGCAACCTACGCCGGGTGTCTTGAGCAGGTTGTGTGGTGATGGGTCCGACCCGCAAGGCGAAGCCCCCAAGGAGCTCGCCGCTATCCGTAGCGCTCGCGCATGAAATCGCCAATCGCGGCGTAAGCCACAGCCAGTGTCTTTTCGTCGGGCAGGAACACGATGCGGAAATGTTTGGTTCCGGGACGCTGACCAAAGCCTGAGCCATGCACTACGGTGACATGCTTCTGGCGAATGAGTTCGGTTACGAAAACGTCGTCGCCCTCAGGAATGTCGATGCTCGGGTAGGCGTAAAAAGCACCGCGCGGCGCGACACAACTAAGCCGCGGAGTTGCCGCGCACCATTTCATGGTGAGATCACGTCGACTGCGGAGCCTTTGTTTGACCTCTAACAGGTGATCCTGCGGACCTTCGAGCGCAGCCTTAATCGCATATTGTTCGGGATGGTTGGCGCAGAGGCGCGCGCGCAATAACTTGTTCACGCCTTCGAGATAAGGTTTGATCACAGACGCTTCTCCGCTGGCAATGCCCCATCCGATGCGCCACCCAGGAGCCAGATAGTTCTTGGACAACCCGCCGAAAGTGATGACTGGCACGTCGGGCGCCACCGCAGCCATGGCGACGTGAGGATCGTCATCGATTATTAGTTTGTCGTAAATCTCGTCGGCGAAAATTATCAAATTGTGGCGGCGCGCCAGTTCGGCGATCTTCTCCAGCGTCTTCCGCGTGCAGACGGAGCCAGTCGGATTGTTGGGATTGATCAAAACGATACCACGCGTCCGGAGCGTAATCTTCTTCTCGATGTCGTCAAGATCGGGCTGCCAGCCAGCTTCTTCACTCAGGTAATAAGCATTGAGTCCGACTTCGAGCTTCGCCAGGACCGCGGAATAGAGCGGATAGTCGGGGCAGGGAGTCAGCAGATTGTCGCCTGCATTGAGGAGTGCGCTCAGGCAGATGTCGACCGTCTCGCTGACGCCCGAAGTGACGAAGACATCTTGAATGTTTGAAATCCCCTTGCGCGCCGCCTCGCCGCGAATGGCTTCCTGCGCTTGAGGAATGCCCGAAGACGGTGAATATCCATTCTTGCCGTCGCGCATCGCCTGGTGGACCGCGTCGATCATGTGGGCGGGCGTATGGAAATCGAAGTTGAGGGGATCGCCGATGTTGAGCGGGAGGATTTTGTGCCCCTGACGGGCCACCTCCTCGGCAATGCACGCCAGGTCGCGGATCGCATAGCGAAGGTTCTCCAGGCGCGCGGCCGGAGCGATCTCGCGAAGTTGAGTAATGGACATAGGCAGCGGAAAATCTTTAACCGCAGGGGCCACGGAGTACGCAGGGGCAATTCTGTGTGCTCTGTGCCCACGTTGGTTAAGAATTACTCTGGTCGGTCGATCTGCGCTTTCTGCAGCGTGTCCGAATAATCGACGTAAACCGACTTCCACTCGGTATAGAAATCAATCGCGCCGATGCCGCCTTCCCGATGGCCATTGCCTGTGGCCTTAGTGCCGCCGAATGGCAGGTGAACTTCAGCGCCGATGGTCGGAGCGTTGATATAGGTGATGCCAGCCTCCAGATCGCGAATGGCTAAAAATGCCTTGTTCACATCCTTGGTGTAGAGAGAAGACGACAGACCGTACTCGATGTTGTTGGCGATGGCGATGGCGTCTTCAATATCTTCACAGGGAATGATCGAAACCACTGGCCCGAAAATTTCTTCCTGCGCGATGCGCATCTTCGAATCAACGTCGATGAAGACGGTGGGTTCAAGGAACCATCCATGCTGGTACTGGCCTTTGTCGAGGCGGTTGCCGCCGGTGACTAGCTTTGCACCCTCGTTCTTTCCGATTTCGATGTACTTAAGATCGGTATTGAGCTGGTTCTCGTTCACCGCCGGCCCCATCTCGACCGTTTCGTCCAGACCATTCCCGACTTTGATTTTCTTCGCGCGAGCTACGAACTTATCTATGAACTCGTGGTAGACGCCTTTTTGCACGATGATGCGGCTGGTGGCGGTGCAGCGCTGCCCCGTGGTGCCGAAAGCGCCCCAGAGACCGCCTTCTACGGCCAGTTCGAGGTTTGCATCATCAAGCACAATCATCGGATTCTTCCCGCCGAGTTCGAGCGAGCAGTGCTTAAAGGTCTGCGCCGCAGTTGCTCCCACAATTCGGCCCACCGCCGAGGAGCCAGTTAGGGAGATTGCGCGGACGTCCCGATGCTCCGTGAGCGGAGTCCCGACTTCCGTTCCGTAGCCGGTCACTACGTTGATCACACCCTTCGGAATGCCGGCATCGGTTAATGCCTGGACTAGGTTAAAAGTGGAAAGTGGAGTGTCCTGGGCTGGCTTAATCACGCATGTGTTACCGCAGACAACCGCAGGCAGCAGCTTCCAGGAAGAGATTGCCATGGGAAAATTCCACGGCGTAATCATGCCGCAGACGCCTATAGGCTGGCGCACTGCCATGGCAAATTTGTTGGGTAGTTCCGACGGGACCGTCGGGCCGAACATGCGGCGGCCCTCGCCGGCGTTATAGTAGGCGGCGTCGATCGCCTCCTGCACATCGCCGCGAGTTTCTTTCAGCACCTTGCCCATTTCGCGGGTCATATCCCGCGCATATTCCTCTTTGCGCTCAATCAGAATCTCAGCGGCGCGAAATACCATTTCAGCGCGGCGCGGCGCCGGCACCAGGCGCCATTTGCCGAAGGCGCGCTTGGCCGCATCCACGGCGGCATCGACATCTTCTTTATTGGACCGCTGAAAGATGGCTACGACCTCGCGCGTGTCGGCTGGGTTCCGATCCTCGAAGGTCTGTTCGCTGGCCGATTCGACCCATTCGCCGTCGATGAAATTCTTGAAAACTTTAGTTTTGCTGGTGCCACCGTCGATCACGGGCTTGGTCATAGTATCGGTCGCCATAGCAGCCTCCTGGAACAAGTGCAGGCTCTATGCTAACAACCGGGGTAAGGACGGGCAAGGCGAAGAGGGCTGCGCCACTGCGCGGAAGGCTAGACTACCTGGATCGGGTGCTCAGCCTCCCGCAACCTGGTCCGAACCTCAATTTCGGACAAACCGCGGGCATAGGTACTGTGTGGTCTCCCAGGATTCGAAGTCACTTTCGTAACCCTTTCGGCCTATGACTAAGGCTTCAATCCCCGGCAAGCGGGGATATGATGGAACCAGTTTTAAAGTTATCCCGCATTCTCCAAATTTTTGAATGAGGCAGGCACAGGTTCGTGTCAAATCAGAATAAGCCGGGTGTTTACGTCGCATGGAAGACGGTGACGTACCGTAGCGTAGTGATGGCGCTACTGGGAGCGGTCCTTATCTTCGCTTTCTTGCTTCATCTGGCATTTCCTACTTTCACCGACTCTACGGTTAAGTCAGTAAGCCGTTTCTCGTCCATGCTGCTGGAAAAAGTCTCTGGACTAGCTCCTCCTCTCAAGGGCGCTTCCGCCGCGGTTTCGCAGCAGGCGCATTTCACCGCGCTCGACGGCACCATCCGTGTAAGAAAGGGCAATGGCAACACCTGGATCACTGCCAACTACAACGTGCCGCTCGAAAAAGGTGATGTCGTACAAACGGGCGCGGAAGGCATGGCCAAAATTGTCTTCAATGATGGCACCAACTACACCGTAAAGCAGGATTCGCTGATCGTAATCGAAGAGAACTCGGCCAACGACCAGCAACAGACCAACGTCTCGGTGGCGGTGACAACGGGTACGGTTGACCTTACGACTGCGACCTATGTTCAAGGTTCGAAGTCGCAGGTGATTGTCGCGGGCGCAAAGGCCTCACTGGCTCCTGATTCGTCAGCCATGGTTCACAACGATCCGAAGGACGATAAGCACGAAATCTTGTTGACCAAGGGCAGCGGCGAAGTTGAGCGCAACGGCGAAAAGGCTCATCTGTCGAATTGGGAGAAGGTGACGTTCCAGAGCGAGTCGAAGACCATGCAACTGGCCAAGGAAATTGGTCCGCCAACTCCGATTACACCGGGCAACATGATGCCAGTTTTTGCCAATGAGGGGGACAAGGCGAGAGAGTTAGAGTTTGCCTGGACCCCGATGGCGCATGCCGCAGGTTATCGGCTGCGGATTTCGCACAATCCATATTTTTCATCCTTGTTGATGGATCGCAAAGTGGATAGCGCAACCGTGGTAGTGACCGGGCTCCCGGTAGGCGCCTATTACTGGTCCATTCAATCCTACGATGCGGCTGGCAAGGAATCGGTAGAAAGCGAAAAGAATCGCTTCACCATTGTTGCCAAGAGCAAAGAAAAAGTTGTACTTCCCCTCGCCATCGATCCTTTCGTGCAGCACGGGCACGTAATCGAAGTGACTGGCACAACCGAAGTGGGAGCGCGAGTGATGGTCAACGGCAAGGAGGTCCCGCTCATCAGCGATGACGGTACTTTCCATTATTTCACTCCGCCTTTGCCCAATGGCGAGAACCTGATTACTGTCACCGCACAAAATGCGAAGGGTGGAGTAAATACTCACCAGGAGAAGGTAGTAATTCAGTAGATAGATCGGTGTCACATTGGAAGTTTTGCTTTAAGAAGTCGCAGAGCCAGGTGCCAGAGTTACAACCAGTTCGTCAGCACATGCAAGTAAAATAAAGAAATCGGGGAAAGCGACTCAGAAGACGAAGTCCCGGGTGTAGGGGCGAGACGAAATCCCTGGAGAGAGACGCAATAGTTATGTCCAAAAATGGTTTTCATAACGGTAATTCGCGTTCGCACAACCTGCGTTCGCTATTCAGCATGTTCTCCAGCGATCTCGCCATCGATCTGGGAACGGCCAATACTCTCGTCTACGCTCGCGGCAAGGGCATTGTAGTTAACGAGCCCTCGATCGTTGCCTTAAACAAGAACACCAACGAGGTGGAGGCGGTCGGTAAGGAAGCCAAAGAGATGCTGGGCCGCACGCCGGGAAACATCGTGGCCATCAAGCCTATGAAGGATGGCGTGATTGCCGACTTCAAAGTGACCGAGAAAATGCTGAACTACTTTATTCAGAAGGCGCACAACCGCAAGATGCTGGTGCATCCGCGAATCGTGATCGGCGTGCCTTCGGAAATTACGCAAGTGGAAAAGCGCGCGGTTATGGACTCCGCATATCGCGCCAAAGCAAGCGAAGTACACCTTGTTGAGCAAGCCATGGTTGCCGCCATTGGAGCAGGCCTGCCCATCACCGAACCGAGCGGCAACATGGTCGTGGACATTGGCGGAGGCACTACTGACATCGCTGTAATTTCATTGAGCGGCATAGTTTATTCGCGCTCGGTGCGCATGGCCGGAAATCAGATGGATGAGGCCATCATGAACTACCTGAAGCGAAAATATAATCTCTTGGTCGGCGAGCGCACGGCTGAGCAAATTAAAATGGAGATAGGCTCTGCCTATCCCCTCGATAAACCGCTGACCATGGAGATTAAAGGCCGCAACCTGATTGAGGGCGTGCCCAAAACTATTACGGTCGATGACAGCGAAATTCGTGAGTCCTTGAGCGAATGCGTTTCGACCATCATGAATGCGATCCGTGTGGCGCTCGAACGTACGCCGCCGGAACTTTCCGCGGACATCAGCGATCGCGGAATTGTTCTAACCGGCGGCGGAGCACTCATCAAGAATCTGGACAAGCGCATTCGCGAGGAAACCGGATTGCCGGTGTCTATTGCCGATGATCCTCTTTGTAGTGTGGTGCTGGGTACCGGCAAAATGCTCTCGGATTTCAAGCTGCTGCGAAAGATTTCGATCGAGTAAGCTATAAGCTTCAGGCTGCGAGCAACTCCAGATTCCTCACTTCGCTCGGGATGACAATCCCGGGATTAAGAATGGCGATCTTCGGAGCGATTCACTGGGAACTACATCTGAGAACTGAGAATTGGCTTTATGGAATCCGTCCTCGGACGCTATCGCAATCTGATCGTGTTGGTAGGCGTCTTATTCGCCCAAGTTCTTGGTTTGGCCGTCCAGGTCAAACGTACAACCGACAGCGAGCCGACCCGGCTGATTCGGGTGTGGGTTGTGGGCACGATCGCTCCTCTTGAAAAAGCGCTGACTTGGACGCAAACGACCAGCAGCAACATCTGGCATAACTATTTCTACTTGCGCGGTGTGCGAGCAGAAAATCGCAGCCTCAAAGCTGAACTAGAGCGCATGAATATTGAGCAGGCCCGCTTGAGTCAGGACGCGGACCAGGCACGGCGTCTACAAGCTCTGCTTGGTTTTAAAGAAAGATTTATTTCGCAGACCATGGCGGCGCAAGTTATTGGGGCGAGCGGCAGTGAATTATCACGTTCCGTCTACATTGACAAAGGCGAACGAGACCATATCAAACCGGACATGGCGGTGATTACGGCCGATGGCATCGTCGGAAAGGTGCTGCGAGTCTACCGCTCCACGTCGCAGGTCCTCTTGATCAACGATCAAACCAGCGGAGTTGGCGCTCTTCTCGATAAGACGCGACTGCAAGGGATTCTGCGCGGCACTCCTGCAGGCGAGGCCGTGCTGGAAAAAGTAATGAGCGATGAGACCGTGCCAGCCGGAGAAACGGTCCTCACCAGTGGTGGGGATGGAGTTTTCCCGAAAGGCTTGCTGGTGGGGCACGTAACCAGGGTTTCACCGGGAAACGACCTCTTTTTAAACATTCGTGTGCGTCCCGCCGCCGATTTAAGCAAACTCGAAGAGGTATTGGTTGTAACCAAAATTGATGAGCGGCAGACAGAACCCGATCAGGGCAGCGCAGCCCGAGCCGTGGATATCCTGGCCGAAAGATTGCCGACGGTCCCTCGCAAAGTAGAGGCTGCGCAAAAGGATGGAACCGCTCCGCAGACCGCGCTGACGGGAGCACCAAAGGCTGGCGCACCAAAGTCCGTCGTACCACAGTCCGCCCCACGACAGTCCGTCCCACAAACTCCCGGCGCGCCAACCAGTGGCACGGGGACCACCGCCATGTCAAAACCCGTCGCTCCTAAGCCTGTCGCGCCGAAAAACGACAACCCGGTTACGGATAATCCTGCGTCGGCAACGCCCGGTGGAAATTTGTCTCCGGAACCAGGAGCTCCGGCCGCGCCTTCGGCGGAGCCTGTAACCCCCAAGCGGGCAGTCACGCCGCCACCGCAACCCGACGCCCAGGATAGCCCGCACTAGTGGCCATCACTTATACATCTGGAGAGCAGGTTGAAGTCTATCGCTTCAGTCTTCCCGCAACACTGCTGATACCTCTCGCCGCCATTTTCCTGCAGGCGTATCTGCCGCTGCGTTTTCCTTTCTTTTCTATCTTCGATCTTCCGCTCCTCGTCACCATCGGATTCGCCACCGCTCGCCGCAATCCTATGGCCGGCTTGTTGACTGGAGGTCTGATCGGGATTCTGCAAGATGCGCTAACCCGTCAACCGATCGGACTCTTTGGCATCTCAAAGACGGTCGTAGGCTTCGGCGCGTCCTCTCTTGGGATTAAGCTGGACGTTGAAAATGCCGGGGCTCGTTTCTTACTGACAATTTTCTTTTATGTTGTGCACGAAGCAGTCTATTTCTTTATCGCGCGTGTACTCGTCGGATTGCGAATGGGGTGGAGTTGGCCGCACGAATTAGTATCCTGCATGGCCAATGCCTTTCTCAGCATCCTCGTATTTATGATGCTTGACCGGCTGAAACATCGAACCTAGACCTGCCGACATTTCTCAACTTCATCGATTGAAAATCAAATAAGCCAATATCGCAGCGGCCAGCGTGGAAAATAAATTTACGGTTTGATTGCTCAGCCATCCCCGGCGTTGAAGTGTGGCGCCAAGGAAACTGTCGATCAGCATTCCGGCCGTTCCGGCCACCATTGGAATCCAGATCTCAGGTGGAAGAAGGATTCCGCCGATCGTTGCGACCGCAGCGACCATTGCCCCTCCCGCGATACCGACTACAGTTCCGGGCATCGTAACTCCGCCGTCGGTCCCTGCGGGGACTGGTTTCCAGGTAGTTATCATTCGTGCCGTTGAGGCGCGGGATTGGCCGATCTCGCTCGCCACAGTGTCCGTCGCTGCCTCGACCAGGGCGGCCACCATTGCGATTAAAAAGGCGCGGTTTCCGGTTTTTCCGAAAGCAGAAGATGCTAGAGCCGCGATGGCAAGATTGGACAGAACTTGCCCGGCATTTCGTCCTTCGCGCGGTTCTGCCAGGCCGAGCGCTAGTTTGCCACGGTAACCGAAACGGGTTGCGGCCCAAGTGACCACAAACAGCGCACCCAAGGTGGCAAACGCCGCAGGACCCGCGTCCGCGAAGAGCAGGAAGCAGCAGAGTCCTCCGGCAAGAGCTCCTGAGAGGCTGACTCCGCGCAGCGCCCGAGCCAGCACGGCGAACGCCAGCGTCACCGCAGACGCAACCGCCAGGCGTTCGGTCGTAGAAGTCCAGCCGTGTTCTAGAAAGAGCGTCATGGGGTTCAAAGGTAGGTGCAAAAGGAGCAACAAGTCCTCAACTTTTCGTAATTTTCGTCTTCGTCCATAGAATCTCATGCCCTGACCGCACGATCCGCATTCGATAACACTATATTCGGTGTAGGAAATCATTTGACCCCGTCAGGTAGTGCTTGGCCTTTGGATTCGTGCAGTAATCTGGTATCGGAAAGGACGCCGGTCTACGCTAAACTTCTGTACGGTTGGCCGGGTTATGGCATCTTAGCGTGCTTTGCTTTGGCAATAAGATTCATCGTTAGAGTTGAAACTTTCGGGGGCAACAATGGCGGCTTCAGTCTGGTCTGGGTACCTTACCTTTGGCTTAATCTCGATGCCGGTACGTCTCTTCTCCGGCGCGCGGAGCAGCGGCATTTCGTTCAACATGCTGCACCGCCCCGACCATCAGCGAGTCAAGCAGCAACTTTATTGTCCGTTGGACAACCAGGTCGTCGATCGTGCCGACACGGTTAAAGGGTTCGAGTATCGCAAGGGCGAATACGTCATCATCGAGCCCGAAGAGATCAAGAAGATCGAGCCCCAGACCGCAAAAACCATGGAAATCCTCGAATTCGTGAAGGCTGAGGACGTCGACCCAGTATATTTCGAGTCGTCTTATTACATGGTTCCCGAAGAAGCGGGCCGCCGTCCTTATGCGCTGCTGACCAAGGCCCTCGAAGAAAGTGAATATGTCGCGATCGCCAAACTAACCATGCACAACCGCGAATACACTGTCTTTCTTCGCCCGCACAAAGGCGGAATGATGCTGCATACCATGTACTACGCTGAAGAAGTTCGCGAGGTCGAATCCTTTGGCGCTCCTGATGTCGAAATCAAAGAGGCCGAAATTAAGGTGGCGCATCAGCTAATCGAAGCACTGGCGGACGAGTGGGATCCGGAGAAGTATCACGATACCTTCCAGGAAAATCTCAAGAAATTGATCGAGGCAAAGCTCGAGGGCGGCGAAATTAAAGCGGTGGAGAAACCGAAGAAGCTGGCTCCGGTCGTCGACCTCATGGCCGCGTTGAAAGAAAGCTTGGCCCAGACCAAGAAACCAGCCGCTTCCGAAAAAGCAGCGCAACCCGAACGGCAGGCGAAGACTCGCCGAAATCGGGCCTAGCTCTGGCTTTTCCCGTTGCGCGGTTACGTTGAGACGAGATGCGTTCTAGACGCGCATCTCCACGCTTAAAATTGTTTTTTACTTTGTCATCCTTCGCTTCGCTCAGGATCACAACTCGTAAGACTGCTCCGGCAACCAAAGTCACCTCCCACTGCTTCTCATGTAAGCAGCGGATTCATTTTCACTGATTTCCCCTCGCGACCCGGTTCCCGATACAATATCGGATTCCGTAAGACTCAACTTTTCTATGGAGTTTGAATGAAGCGGTTTTTCTGGCTGGGGTTCGTGTTGTCTGTTTATCTGATCTGTAGTGGCTGCGGCCAGACTTACCGTCCGATTATTATCCCGAACGCTCCAATCTTTCCCAATCCCAAGGCGGCGCACACCGTCGTCTCCATCAATGACAATGGAAGCTTCGTTCCAGGGACAGCGATGGTGGTGGATGTCTCCGGGGACACGAATATCAGCGTCGAGGACGTGGGCGTTGCCCCGGTGCACGCGGTGCAGCAAACCGCCAGCCAGGTTCTGGTCGTGAATCAGTCTGTGACAGGATCGCTAGGTGATTCGATCACCAAGTTGACATTCAACAGCATCCTTATCAACGGAAAGAGTACGATTAGTTTGCCTGCAAATTCGGCCCCGAACTTCGTCGCCACGACTGAGGCGAACCAGGCTTATGTGACGTTGCCCGGTCTCGCACCTCCGTCCGTTGGCATAGTCAATACCAATAGCAACAGTCTCATTAACACAATTCCGGTTGGAGTAAATCCTGTTGCCTTGGCGGAAACGCCGAATACCCAGAAGTTGTATGTCGCGAATCAGGGTGACAATACTGTCAGCGGATTCAACACAGTCGACCGGTCCTCGCGTGGCGTCACTAGTATCAACGCTCCGGTCTGGTTGATTGTGCGCTCTGACAGTCAACGCCTGTACGTGCTGGGGAACGGTGTCGTAAGCACGCTGGATATCACCGCAACGGCTGGTCCAGACAGTTTGATCGATGCCAGCATCACTGCTCCGGGCGCAACGTTTATGCTCTACGACAGTAATCTGAACCGTCTCTACATTCCTGGCGCAGCGCAATTGACCATGCAAGCGCAATTAACCATGCTGGATGTCTCGCCCTCGATGCCCCATCTCATCGGCATGACCCCAATTGCTGTTCCCACGATTCCGCCCAGTTCACGAACACCGGCCGATCCCTGTGCCGCAACGCAGTCCACAACGCTGAAGGCTGTTGCGGTTACCGCGTTGCCCGACGGAAGCCGTGCTTATGTCGGGGCTTACTATGAAGATGCGAACCAGAACATCTGTCCGCAGGTGACGGTGATCGATGCCGTGAGCAATTCCATCAAGAGTAATATCGCGATACCGGGCTTTGCTGCCTTCGATACTCTCTGCTCGGCATCGCGTTTCCGCTTGATGATGGCTGCTTCGGGAGATAGTACTCGCGCTTACTTATCCAGTTGCGATGGAGGCAACGTCAACATCATCGATACCTCAACCGACTCCTACGTCGTTGGTTTGCCTGCTCCAGTCGGATCGCGCGTTCAAAACCCGCCGCAAAATCCGGTGTTCCTGATCGCCGGGCCGTAGTTTTCTTCGATAAGCCATAATTTCACCAAGTCGTCATCCTGAGCGTAGTGATGCCACGCGCGAAAGCACGTGGCATCACGGAGTCGAAGGACCTCTACCCATCCGTTGCTTTCACGGGCATAGTTCTGGCAGGCGGAATAACTGTGCTTCGGGCTTTGAAAAGAAGGGAGGGATGCTTCGACTGCGGTGGAGATTCGCGAAACGCGAATCTCCGTCCTCGCTCAGCATAACAATGAGTTGAGAGTTGGATTAAGAGAGCGCCATCGATTTAACCGAGTTGTCATCCTGAGCGAAGTGAAGGACCTGTGCATTTAGACGGCAATGCACGATCCTTCACTGCTCTCACGATGACAACTCAAGCGGGTAGCTTGCGAATGGCAGGAGATAAGTTTGGATTACTTCAGAGTGAAACTGTCACGCAGATTGTCCTCGACTATCCTGCCACCGCCGAACGTTCTGCAGCCCGGCGCCGGTGGTGGTGCAGCGCCACATTCATGAATACTTTTCCGCCCGATGTGCTAAAGCACATCACCAGGGCTTCCGTGTCCTCGCTGCTCTTGCCGCCTTGCTCGGAGGTAAGCAATGTGGGAGGAAGCACATGAAAGTGAAAACCTTGATCGTTCAGCGTAGTAACAGCATTGCCGATGATCTGATTGGCCAACTCACACACTGCCTCGCGTACCAAGGCTTCATCGGTGTCTGAGACCGCGACGCCCGCCAATCGGCTGGCAAGCTGGACTGCCGTTCCGAGATCAACGTCAAATATGATACGTCCCTCTATTTCGCCCGTAAGACCAACCTCAGCGGCGGTTCCATGCCTGTGGTATGCCTCTTCTTCCATGCTGAGGTTCTCAATGGCAACGGGAGAGTCCAGCGCCTGCGCCAGCACGGCGTCGGCGGAGTTAATAAAGGGTTGGATCAGATCCATACGCATTGCTTAGACTCCAGCTCCAGCCCCAGCGCCCCGCGCCGCGGTTCCATCGTCACGCATCACGTACTTGATGACTTCGTAGAGAACTTCGGGCTTCACCGGCTTCTGCACGAAGTGACGGGCACCGCGTTGCAGCGCAGCCACAATGTTTTCCTGGTAGCCGACCGACGAGACCATGACGATGCGCGCGCCAGGATGATCGCGCACGATCTTTTCCGCCGCCTCAATTCCCTCCATCTGCGGCATGGTGATATCCATGAGAACGATGTCGGGCGAAAGCCGTTCGTATTCTTTGATTGCCGTGACGCCGTCGCCAGCCTCGCCGATTACCTGTCCGCCAAAACTCTCGATCATGCGGGCCAGGTTCTTGCGGGCGAACACGGAGTCATCCACAATCAGATAACGCACCGGTTGTCCGTCCTCGCTCCGTTTAACGGGCGCAAACTTTTCCATGACACTCCTCCACGATTAACACTTCATCACTGTCTACATACTTTCGGTAGATAACTCTAGTCACCTGCACCAACGATTGCCCGCTTGACTTCAGCAGTTTCAGGCCGGCCTCGTTCCGGGGCGCATTGGGCCTGCAAGATATGCGGCAAATCCTGAAGGTCAGCGACCCGCATGGCGTAACCGCGCTCAATTGCCGCTTTTGGCATACCGAAGACGACACAGGTCTGCTGGCTTTGCGCTACGGTGTATCCTCCGGCCGACCGGACTTCGCCCAGGCCGACTGCACCGTCTTCTCCCATGCCCGTCATCAGCACCGCCATGGCCTGGGTACCAAATACTTCGGCGACGCTGCGAAATAGAATGTCAACGGATGGACGGTGCCCGTTTACATGTGCCTCGTCCGACAGCAAAGCCACGTTGCCCAAGGGCAGTTTCTTTACTTTCATGTGCCGGTTGCCAGGACAAATCAGCGCCCGCCCGGCTACCAGCAAATCTCCCGACTGAGCTTCTTTCACGCGGATGGGACAAGATTCGTCTAATCGTTTTGCAAAGAGCTCGGTAAAGCCGTCAGGCATGTGTTGCACCACCAGTATGCTTCCGGAAAAGTCCGCTGGCAGTTGCGAAAATAGGTACTGGAGCGCATTCGGGCCACCTGTAGAAATGCCGATGGCGACGATATGGGTTGGCGCAATGGGACGTAACGCGGTTTGTTGGCCGCGCGGGGTGTCGACCGGCAGAAACTGGTTTTGCACACCAGAACTCTGCGCCGCGGCGTGAATCTTTCGGAGCAGTTCCGAAGCGATCTCGGGCATGCGCGCGGAGACATCTTTCGGCTTCGCGACAAAATCAAACGCGCCCAGCGCCAGGGCTTTCAGCGTGATGTTTGCACCGGTGGTGCTGTGCGAACTGACGACGATTACCGGCAGCTTCCACTGCCGCATGATTGCCTTCAGAGTGTCGATGCCGTTCATGCCTGGCATTTCGAGGTCAAGCGTGATTACACCGGGCGCCAGGTCCTCGATCTTTTTCAACGCAAAATGCCCGTCTACGGCAGTTCCAACGACCTCGATGGATTTGTCCTGTTCGAGAATTCCGGGAATCAGCTTCCGCATCAGCGCCGAGTCGTCCACCACTAAGACGCGAACTGCTTTTTTCATGCCCGGCCCCCCGCTGCCCCTGATGTGGCTTCGGCTAATCGATTTCGGCCTGCGACCGCAGGAGGTATAACACTGGAGAGCAGTCCGGCCATTCGAGGACCAGTCACGTCGGCTCGACCACGTGTGAAACGTTCCATTAAGGCAATCATGTTTAAGATCAAAACCACCCGCCCGTCGCCCAGGATTGAAGCTCCACTGATTAAGTCAGTCGTAATCGATTGATCGTCAAGAGCCTTGATCACTAACTCGTCCTCGCCTTCGAGGGCGTCGACGATCACTCCAAATTTTTTCTCGCCGCTATGAATTACGAGCACGAAGATCTTGCGCCGCGCTGCCTCCGGCTCACCCGGCGGCTTTGGACCCAGACGCAGCAGAGGCAACACATCGTTGCGCAATTGCAGTACGTCGTAATGCTCGACCTGATGAATGTCGCCTTCGACAGTACGCGCGATCTCGGCCACCGCATTCAGCGGCAGGGCATAGAGCCGTTCCTCGACGCGGAACATCAAGGCTCGGATAATTGCCAGCGTTAGTGGAAGGCGCAAACGGAAAGTTGTGCCTCGTCCGGGCACGCTTTCGATCTGCACGGTGCCCTTGAGACGCGCCAGCACACTTTGCACGATATCTAATCCCACCCCACGCCCTGATAATTCGGTAATTTCATCCGCTGTGGAGAACCCGGGTTGCAGAATCAATTCCAAGGTTTCTGCTTCGGTCAGGCGCTCGATCTGTTCTCGCCTCATTAACCCCTGGGAGACCGCCCGATCGCGAACCTTCTCGATCTGAATGCCACGCCCGTCGTCGGAGATTTCGATTACCACCTGATTTCCCTGGTGATAAGCAGCCAGCCGCAAGGTGCCTTGAGGCCGCTTGCCCGTGCGAGTCCGCTCCTCGGCAGTTTCCAGGCCGTGTCCAATTGCATTACGGACGAGATGCGTAAGAGGTTCTGCGATCGCATCCAAAATACTTTTGTCGAGATCGGTTTGGCCGCCCCGGATGACGAGTTCAACTTCTTTGCCGCAATGAATACTTACGTCGCGAACAATTCGCGGAAAACGCCGGAACAGTTGATCCACAGGAACCATTCGAATCTTCATGACCGAGTGCTGCAGGTCATTCAGAACTCGGCCTTGGAATGCCATGGCGTCAGCAAACTTTCCCCGCAACACCTCTTTTGGAAAGCGTTGTCCGAATTCATGAAGCGCCTGTTGCAGCATCGATTTTGCGAGGATCAGCTCGCCCACCAGATTCAGCACACTATCGATTCGTTCTGCATCCACACGCAGCAGGTTGTCGGTCGCGCCAGGTAAATTGGGTAGCGGCGCTGTTTCGGCGGCCTGCAACCCTCCCGCTATATCCCGCGGAGCCGGAGAGTTACTGGCAGGGCTCGAAGTGGCCGCAGCGTGTGACACAGCCTTCACCCCTCCTAAAGATTTGTCCGGGTCGGCTGGTGTAATGGGACCTGACAAGCTCGCTATCCGCAGGGCCTTCACTTTTACGTCCAGAACGATCGTCGGGATGCTGCACTTTGTGGCTATCTGCTCGGCCGATTTGTCCGAGGCGAGTGCAGCTTCAACTTCGGTAGCGATTTCGTGGCTGCCTTCTGCTGGATGAATGGCTAGCAATGCACCTAGATCGCCGAGGGCAATCTGAATCATTTGCCTTCCCGCGATGGGCATCGCACAATGTGGATCAATGCGCGCTATCACATGGTGAAGCCGCTTGCCCTCGCCTGCGGCGCGAGAAATCGCGAGCTGTTCGTATTCCGACCACTTGGTTTGTTTCGTCGCGGCTTTGCTATTCGTTTTCTTTTTTGTTTTAGCGGTGGTTCGTCCCGAGGGATGGGCCCAGCGAGCGATCTCGGTGCGTAGCCCCTGAATGCTGGGAAGCTTTGTTCCTTTGCGGTAAGCCTCTAACAAACTTGCAAACACGTCGGCGGCACGCAAGGCAATTGCTGGGACAGAAGCCTGCAGGGACTGATTTTCGACGGTCAGTACATCCTCGAACTCATGCGCCAGCTCGCTCAGTTCGCGGAAGCCACAAGCGGCGGAATCTCCCTTGAGGGTGTGCACGGTTCGCCGCAGGCTGCGAGCGGTCTCCACGTCGCCGGGAGATTTCTCCAGCTGCATTGCTTCGTCATTGAGTTTTTGGACCAGCTCACCCGCAGTTTCGAAAAACAGCTGCTGGAGATCCGACATCCTGTCCTCGGGGGGAACAGTCACACCTTCACCTCTACGCGCTGGTACGCGGTGCCGTTGTTGCGATGCACCATCTGGAATTTTTCGGTCAGTCCGAGCAGGCTCTCGGCATGGCCCACAAAGAGGTATCCCTGCGGATTGAGGCAGCGGTAAAACTTTTCTACCAAGCGCTTCTGTTCCGCTTCGTCGAAATACATCATCACGTTGCGGCAGAAGATGACATCGTTGCGCTGCGGGAGGTATTCGGTTTTGAGATTATGAAAATCGAAGTGGACTAACTCTTTGACATTTTTCTTCACCGAATAGCGATCGCCCATTTTGTCGAAGTAGCGCAGGCGAAAACCATAATCAACTCCCGCCATCTGGTGCTCTCCATAGGAGGCTTCCTGCGCCGTTCTCAGGACCGAATAGTTAATGTCGCTGGCGAGGATCTCGACCCGCCACGGCGGAGGCACAAGAGGTTTTGGGAGCGGCGATTCGAAGGGCAGGGGATTGCGAAGATAGTGGTACGACAAGGCATCCGCCACCAGCATGGCCGCGGTATAGGGTTCCTGTCCGGTGGAGCAGCCCGCGCTCCAGATTCTTACACTGTAGTCGCGACGCTCTTGCTTGCGGCGCAGAAGGTCATCGAGCACATCGCGCTGAAAGAGATCGAGCTGCGCTTTGTTGCGGAAGAAGCTGGTCTCGTTGACGGTAAGGTTCTCGACCAGGCGAGACAGTTCTTCCTTGCCCTTTTGACTGATCAGCAGACGGTAATAACTGTAGAAGGAGTCGAGGTGGCACTCCTTTAACCGGCGCATCAAGCGGTCCTGCAGAAAGGGGGTACGCCGGTCGTCGAAATGCATGCCGCACTCCTGATAAACCAGGGCCTGCAGCAGCTTTAATTCCGCGTCCGTTAGTGCAGGTGTTTCGCTTATGTTCATGGATTCGATTTCTTCGGCTTGCTACTTCCCGGCCGATATGCCCTTCTTAGCCAGTCCCGCCGCTGTTCCCAACACCGAGCCTTCTGTCGAGCCTGGTTTGGCTGTGCCTGGGGCATTGCCGGGAGGCGCCAGCTTTTCAAACGCCGCCTCCGACGCAGAAGCCTTTGCCGCGAGCACCCGATTGACATCAAGCAGGATGATGAGGCGTCCTTTATACTTGCCGAGCCCAGTCACGCAATCAAGGCCACCCTCCTGCATCATGGCTGGAGCGGCTTCGATCTCGCTTTCTTGAATTTTCAATACTTCTGAAGCCGCATCGACAATCATCCCGACCAGGCGGCCGTTGTGTTCCACGACCAAAATGCGGCTGCGCCGGTTGAGTTCCGGAGCTGGCTGCCCAAAACGCTTGCGGAGATCCACAACTGAGACGATCTTTCCGCGGAGATTGATTACCCCTTCCAGATAGTGTGGAGCATCCGGCACGGATGTGATTTCCGGCACGCGGACAATCTCGTGCAGAGACGTAATGGGAACGCCATAAGTCTCGCGACCCACCCGGAAGCCAACAATATGTTTTTCCCGGCTCATAGAACAAATTTCCTCAACGCCGCCCCGCCGCTGCCGCCCGGGAATCGCCCCCAAAGCCCGGCGTTCCGTCGTTCCCTTTCTCGTTGGAGCGCAACGCAAAGCGGTCCATTGAATCCAGCAGTCCCCGTGACATCTTCGACATCTGATCGGAAGAAGCCGCTAGCTCCGTTGAACCCGAGGTGTTGGACTGCACAAGTTCGCGCATGCGTTCCATAGCCTGGACCACAGCTTGCGCGCCGGATGCCTGCTCTTCCACCGCCGAGTTAATTTCGTGCGTGATTTCGTTCAATCGCGTGGTGGCACGGGCGATCTGAGATGATCCGTGCGACTGTTCATTGGTGGCCGCGCCGATCTCTTGTGCGAACTTGTAGACCTCGGTTACGACATTCGAAATCTTGCGCAGCGCTGAATTCAGTTCTTGTCCCAAATTCAGGCCTTCATTCACGATGGTGGTGCTGTTCTCCATGTTCTCAACCGCTTTGCGGGCTTCTTTCTGAATGCTTTCGATCAGCTCAGAAATCTCTTTAGTCGATTGCGCCGACTTTTCGGCCAGTTTCCGAACTTCATCGGCTACTACCGCGAATCCCAGTCCGTGTTCCCCGGCGCGGGCCGCTTCAATGGCGGCATTCAAGGCGAGCAGGTTTGTCTGCTCGGCTAGGTCATCGATCACTTCGACGATCTTGCCAATGTCGTCCGCGCGTCCTCCCAGCGAATCAATAATCTCGCCCGAAGACCGAATCGTGGTGTTGATCCGGTTGAGGCCATCGGTGGCCTTTTCCATGGTTCCGATGCCGCTGTGCACCTCTTCGCGGGACCGGTTGGAGATATCGAGCAACACTTTCGCAGTGTCCGCTACCCGCTGAATCGATGTGACCATCTGATCGATCGAGGCTGAGGTTTCGCTGACGCTTGAGGCCTGGGTCTGCGTGCTCTTGACCATGTTCTGCACGTTCACACTCATCTCATGCATGGTGCTGGTTACTTCATCGATCGCTGAGGATGTCTGGAGACTATTGCGCGCTGATTCGTCCGAAGCACTTGCGACTTGGCTCGAAGCGCTCGCCACCTGGGTGGCTGCTTCGCGCACGCTCCTTACCAGACCGCGCAATCCTTCCACCATGCGCATGAAGGCATTCGCCAGCGTGTCATTAGCGGATCTCGGGCGCACGTCAACCGACAGGTTTCCGCCGGCGATGGCTTCAGATACGGCCGCCATTTCCTTGAGGTACTTCACCATGGACTCAAACGTTCTAGCCAGTTGCCCAATCTCGTCCGTGCCGTGAACGTCGATGTTGTGTTCGAGATCTCCGCTTTGCCCAATCTGTTCGGCAACATGAATCAGGCGGCCTAGCGGTTTCGTGATCCCGCTCGCCGTCCGGTAGGCAATGACTACGCCTAAACCCACAGCAATGAGGGAACTGAAAACTGATGCGAGAATCGTCCAGGTTGCTGCCGCTTCATCTGACTTGCGCCGCTGTTCCAGCAGTTGGCGATTCTCCCGGTCGACATCGTCGAGAACGTCACTCGAATGCGCGACCCAGGAATTCGGATCCTTTTGGAGATAAAAAATCTGGAGTTCCGCTACAGTCGCGTTTCCGCTATCCACTCCGCGACGTTTATCGACCAAGGGGTTTGCGAAATCGGTGCCCCACGATTGCTCCAGGCCCTGCACCTTTTCCAAGCTGCTGCGTTGCTGTGTCGAATTGGCCAACTCTTGCGCGTGGCGCAGCGCATCACTTAGTTGGTGCTCACCATCATTCATTTTTTCGACATCGCGAGTGTCACCGCTGAGCAGATAATTCTGGAGGTGAAGGCGATTTTGCATCATCTGGAAACGGACTGAAGAGGTCGCTTCGGTCATGTCGATCGACCTTTGCGCCGCCGCCTTGGTCTCATGTTCGCGCTGCACTGCGACCAGGTTGATCGCCAGTAGGACCAGAACCGTCCCTAATATGACTCCAAAGCTCCAATACAACTTTTTGCCAATAGTCATTTTCTACCTTCCCTCAGGCAGCACTTCCGAACCCCGCGCTCTTCACTGGGCCGAATCAAAGCGGAACTGCACAAGCCCGGTTGTTTCTCCTGTTCCGGTCTCGAACCGCCATTTCTTTATGGCGTCTAAAACAGCGTTCGCCAACACCGGGTGACCGCCGACAAGCTTGGCGTCCTTGACCACGCCATTGGCGCTTACTGTAACTTGAACTTTTACTACTCCAAGAATCTTCATGCGCCGAGCGAGCTCCGGATAAACCGGTGCGACTCTGATCTTTACCCCACGGCCGATTTCTTCTTGTCCCCAGGCCAGCGAACCACTATTTACAATTGCCAAAACAAGCAGCAATCCACCAATCGTGACCACACGCTTTAGGGTCCGGTTGAACACAGTTCCTCCCTTTACCTTTCGATAAAGTATGTTCATTCATCGGCTGCATCGGCGGATATCAAAAGTTCATCCCAAACATTACTTTGGTGATGGCTGCCACAGACGCTGCCAGGAATGGCGATTTTTTTGGCGGTAGTCTGTTACTGGATTCGGCGCCCCTCATACGACCATCGGCTGATCTTTAGAGGATGAGACGCAGGATGAGACCGGGAGCTTGTCGCTTACCGCGTTTCTTAAGTCGATACCTTGTGCCGATATTCACTTGACTCAATTTGAGAATCCAGCGTACGTTTGAGGTAATTGAATTGTTTTCAATTGTTTAGCGTACGAAGGGTGCGGACTGATCAGCCACACGGGAAACTCGGGGCAGCAGCGCGCGTCTCACTCTGACGAAGCTTTCCAGAAGCTTCTCCTTGACCTTTCGCGGGCTGCCTTCCAGAGCGTTGATACAAGTCAACTGATTCGGTCTTTCTGCGCACTTACTCGAACTTTCTTTCAGGCAACTGGTGCCTACTTTTGGAGCCGATCTTCGGATGGCGAACTGACTGGCGCTGAAGCTGATGCTGAAGAGGAAGGTTCTTTCCGCGGCATCCGCAGGCGACCCGGCGATGCCTCGATCGCCATGGACGCGGTCCAGAAGCGGCGCGCTTTTTTTGTAAATCATCTCGATACAGCACGTTATCCCTGGCTCACTGTGATCGACGCTCGGGCAGCCTTGGCCGCGCCTCTGGTGGTTTCGGGGGAGGCAGTTGGCGCCATCACTTACCTTAGAAGTGGAGAGGACGCGTCGTTTGACGACGATGCTGTTGCCAAAGTAACAATTCTCGCGTCCCAACTGGGCACGGCCTTGGAGGCCTTGCGTCTGAACCAGCTTTCGCGCGACGAGCGCCGTCGTGCCAGCATGCTGGTCGAAGTTGCCACCGCGCTGCACGGCCTGCCAGATATCTCTGCCGTGATGGAGAGCGTCGCGGACCGGCTCCGCGCTTTGCTGCATTCACCAGTTGTTTTGGTGTTCATGCAGCAGGAAAAAGTATTTCAGTTGCAGGCGGTATCAACTGAAAATCCGAAGCTGGCGCAAACCATCCGTTCGCGTTTTCAGGAGAACAATCTCCGTTCATCACTCGAGATTGCCACCCGGGCTGTTGCCGCGGGGGAGCGTATAACCGTCAGCATCGATGGTGCGTCTCATTTTGGCGAAGATTCGCCGCCGGGAACTCTGGTCGCCTCGCCGTTTCGCACCTCGCGCTCGCATGGAGCGATCCTCGTCTATCCGCGCCTTGCCGACCCGTTCTCTCAAGAAGACAAGAGTCTGGTGTCTGCCATGGCTGGTTTCGGCGCAGTGGCGATTGCCAATGCCGAGCTCTACGGCATGGCCCGTGCGCAGGCCCACGAGTTACACGAGATACTTGAAATATCTTTTGAGCTCGGGTCCGCCGGAAAACTTGACGAGTTCATGCATACCTCTGTGGTTCGCGCTGCCAGCTTTCTCGGTTTCCAGCGCTGCTTCATTGGTTTGCTAGACGGTGAAAACTTCCACATACGATGGGGAGTAGAGAATGGGAAGGCTCGCCCGGTCGACATTCCTCTCTACGATGGCGTCGCAACCCAGGCTCTGAAGAATAGAAATGTCTTTTTCACCGAGGACGCAGCCAAGACTCCAGGCGCGAATTTGGAATTCGTGGCTGCCTTCCAAATTCGGCAGCTTCTCGCTGTTCCCTTGCTCGGTTCTAACGGCGACGTACTCGGGATGTTTGGCGTGCTTGATCGCCTTGAGAATGGCCCCATTAACGACGAAGATGTTCGGCGTGCCCGCGCGCTGGCGGCGCAAGTCGCAATCGCATTAGAACTCACTCGTAATCTGCATCAATCCGAGGAACATCGCCGCCGCGCCGAAGCACTGGTCACGATTGCGCTGGAGCTTAATACCGTACTGCACCTGCCAGAGTTCATGCGCAACTTCGCCAAGCGCGCAGCTGAACTGCTTGGTGGGCGCTCGGTTGCGCTAAGTCTTTTTCAGACTTCGGAGCTTGATACGGTGATTATGTCCGCCGACAGCAAGGTCCGGGATAAGAGTGTGCTACAGCGTTTCAATCGCGCTCTGGCGGCGGCGCTTCCTAAGTATTCCCGGGACGTCTCTTTCGCTCCTGCCGGCGATGTACTGGGAACCACTCTCGCAACTAACCTGGGATGGAGTGATTGCACGCTGGTGCGTTTGTCCGGATCGTCGGGAGAATTGGTGGGTGTCCTTTGTCTCGCCGATCGCGGAGCTCCTCCTACGACCGAAGACCACCAGTTGTTGCGCGCCATCGCCGGGCACGCCAGCATCGCCATTGAAAATGCCTGCCTGTTCACGCGCATGGAACAGGCTAATCGGCATTGGGTGGAGGTCTTCGATGCCATTAGCGACTTTATTGTCGTGCACGACGAACAGCACAATGTTTTGAGCGTCAATCGCTCGCTCGCCGATTTCGTTGGCCTCTCTCCCGATGAACTTATTGGTGTCAATATGCGTGCGCTGGAAGCCCTATCCACGGGCGCCTCGCCCCATACCTGCCCCTTCTGTCGCAGCGGCGAGGGCTTGGACGAATACGTTCATCCGGTCCTGGAACGCACGTACTTGATTTCCACTTCGCGCATCCATGCCGCCAGCAGCGCTCAATTGCAGACGGTACACGTATTGAAAGACATCACCGACCGCCGCGAGGCGGAACGGCGGTATCGTGAGTTGTTCGACAACATACAAGAGGGAATTTTCTTCTCCACGCCACAGGGCCGTTTTGTCGAAGTGAACGATGCACTGGTTCGCATTCTCGGCTATAGCAGCAGGGAAGAGGTGGTTCAGCTCGATATTCCTACCGAGGTTTATTTCTCGCCGCGACGCCGGGAAGAGCTGGCAGAAATGTTCGGAAGGGAGGGCGGCCTACGTAATCAGGAAGAGATCTTCCGGCGCAAGGATGGTTCGCCCGTTCACGTCTTCATTAACTGTTTCGCGGCTCGCGATACGTCCGGCGCCATCGTGCAATACCGCGGCCTTATTCTCGATATCACTGGCCTGCGGCAATCGCAGACTGAACTACAGAAAGAGCGCGACTTTTCCAGCAAAATTCTCAGCCATACCCAAAGCCTGATTCTGGTGACCGATACGGAAGGTATCATCAGCTACGCCAACCGCCGCTGGAGCGGTCTCGGCTTTCTGCAGAACCAAATTCTGGGGCATCCGCTCCAGGACCTCTGTGTCCCATCGCGGCGAGCCGCGCTCTACGATGCGCTGGCCGCAGTAGCGCGCGGTCAACAAGTCGATAACTTCGATATGCCACTGGTTCGTGGAGATGGCGTAAGCGGCCAGTTCTCCGTCAATCTCAGCCCGATCAAAGGAGAAGACGGCCGGGTCAGCAGCATCGTGGTGGTCATGACAGACGTTACCGATTCCGCCATGCTGAGGTCAAAGCTCATTCACGCGGAGAAAATGGCGGCGGTCGGTCAACTGGTCTCGGGGGTTGCCCACGAAGTTAACAATCCACTGACCGCCATTCTAGGATTCACTGATCTTCTGATGGAGAATCCCGAGCTTCCGGAGAGTGCGCGCCGCGATCTGCGAGTAATCCTTCAGGAGGCGCAGCGAACCAAACAGATTGTCCAAAACCTCCTCAGTTTCGCCCGGCAGATGCCGCCCCAACGCAAGCCAGTTCAGCTGAACTCCGTGTTGCAGCGCACGCTACACCTCCGATCGTACGACTTCATCAGCCACGGCATCCAGGTGATTGAGCGACTGGACGAATCGCTACCCGTTGTCATTGGTGACTCCCATCAGCTGCAGCAGGTATTTCTTAATATCCTCAACAATGCTTACGATGCGGTAAGGGAAAGTTCCCGGCCTTCCCGCATCGAGGTGATGAGCGCCAGCGCCAATTCTTACATTGAAATTTCGTTCCGGGACAACGGGATTGGCATTATCGACCCGGAGAAAATATTTGATCCGTTTTTTACCACGAAAGACATCGGCAAGGGAACGGGCCTCGGCCTGAGTATCTGTTATGGAATTGTCCGGGAACACGGTGGGGAAATCCTTTGCCACAACAATCCTGACTCGGAAGGCGCGACCTTCGTCGTACGGCTCCCGATCGCAACGGAAACGGCAAGCTTTGGGGCAGTTGCAGGAGTACATCCAAAATGACACAAATAGGAACGAAATCCGCTTGTGCACCAGTTCTTCTGATTGAAGACGAACCCGCCGTCATGGCCTTGGTGCGCGCTGTTCTCGAGGGCTACGGGTACGCTGTGGTGGCCACGGAATCGGGCGCTGCAGCGTTGCAGTTGCTCGAGGCGGGCGATTTTCACGGTGTAGTCTCGGATATGCGAACTCCCGGAGGCGTCGACGGAGCGCAGGTCTATGCCTGGATCTCCACCCATCGGCCTGAACTCGCGCGCCGCCTGGTCTTCATTACCGGCGATATCGCTAACGAAGAGACCGCCGCTACCCTGCGGAAGACTGGAGCGCCTTGCGTGGAGAAGCCGTTTCGCGTGCATGATTTCATTTCTGTAATCGAACAAACTATGGGCAGGCCAGTTTCATGACACAAGACACTCGCGTCCGTTTGCTGATTGTCGATGATGAACAGACCATTCGCCGCCTTTGCATGACGGTCGGTGAATCGCTCGGCTACGCGTGCCTCGAAGCAGAAAGCGGCGAGGCTGCATTGCCTTTGCTCGATGAGCAACTTGTTCACATGGTGCTCACCGATATGATCATGCCCGGTATGTCCGGGCTGGAATTTCTGGAGCAGGTAAAGCGCGCTCATCCTCGTGTGGAAATTGCGGTCATGACAGGCCACGGCTCGGTTGAAACGGCCGTGCAGGCGATGAAGCTCGGAGCCTACGATTACATTTCCAAACCCTTCTCTCCCCTCGATGAATTGCGGCTTTTCCTGCGCCGCATGGCGGACAAAGTCCGGCTGGTGGAAGAAAATCTTTACCTCCGCGAACGTTCAGAAACCGAGACATCGTTGCACGGCATCATCGGCAATTCTCCGGGCATTCAGAACGTCCTGCGCCTGATCTCGCGCCTGAAGGACACGCGAACTCCCGTGCTGATTTCCGGCGAGAGTGGGACTGGCAAAGAATTGGTAGCCCGGGCTTTGCATTTTCGCGGTTCCATGGCGAGCCGCCCCTTCGTTGCCGTCGATTGCGGATCGCTCGTCCCGACTTTGATTGAAAGCGAATTGTTCGGCTACGAAAAGGGCGCTTTCACCGGCGCCATTCGATCCAAGCAAGGCTTGCTGCAATCCGCGGATACGGGAACAATTTTCTTCGATGAAGTTGGCGAACTGCCCCTGGAAATGCAAGCTAAGCTTCTGCGTTTCCTGCAGGAGAAGGAGGTCCGACCGGTTGGCAGCAATCAAAAGGTTAAAGTGGACGTGCGCATCATGGCCGCCACCAATCGCGATCTTGATACCGAATATAAGAAGGGGACGTTCCGCAAGGATCTGTATTTCCGTCTCAATGTTGTGAGCATTTCTTTGCCGTCGCTGCGTGAACGGCGTTCTGACATCCCCATCCTTGCCGCTTTTTTCCTCGAAAGACTGGCGCCCGGACGAGGAGTTCAACTGTCGGGCAATGCTACCAAAGCTTTGATGGCCTATGACTGGCCGGGCAATGTCCGGGAACTGGAAAACTGCCTGGAGCGCGCCGTTGCCCTGGGGGATCAAAGAATCATCGAAGCTTGCGATCTTCCTCCGGCGATCGCAAGTGCCGAAGTGCAAACTGCTCCTCAAAGTTCGGCGGAGTTCTTCGCCGTTGCTGGCGAACCGAACGCCACCGATCTGGAAGATATCGAGCGGGCCACAATTGAGCGGGTATTCTCGCAGGTAAAGGGCGATAAGGCACTCGCCGGCAGGATGTTAGGCATCAGTCGGGCGACTCTTTATAGGAAGTTGAAGCGCTACAACATCGGGACAAGATCAGAATCCCAAGGTTCAACTGCGTTGCAATAATACTTTCCTAGCTGTTGTCGTTTTTTGTTGCCGGGAGGGCTCTTCGGTCGTGTACGTTTTATTCGATACTTGAGACTTTCGTGTCATTTTGAGACTCAGACTTCTAGGATCTCGAGTTTGCCCCATCTGGGCGTGCCAAGCCACCCCCTAACTTATTCTCACGCTAGCCTTTGTTCTTCAGTTCATGTCCTTCAAGTTTTTGGTGGTGCGAGTGCACAATGAAATATTGATAAGGCAGAGAGCGAGTCTCCTCGCATTGCTTTCAAACCGGGAAGGGAGGAGACTCGACTGCGCCTAACTTCGGAATTGAGGTCTATGTTTTGCATGGCCAAGCCGTAGCCCGCGCACCCGAACTGGATCTTGTCGGCCGGCTGGCAAAATTCTTTCCGGGGGCCACGCCGGTACGTATACCGATTAAGCTTAGCCGAGCCGTCACGAACGGGGACGGCGGTGCCCGCGAAAATCATACGAGTTTTTTGCAAAACACGGTTATAGAGTTTGGCACGCAGCGCGAAGTATTGTTTCTAGTCGACTGCTCGCTCGAATTTGCCGACCGGATTCTGCTTGAGACTAAGGACGGCTCGCTTCAGGTCGAGGCTACTGTGGTAGCAGTGCAATATCATTCGCAACGAACTGTGGTTGCCGCCCGTTTCCTGAAAGATGTTCCTAACTGGATCGTAAAATCATGACTGCTTCCCCCGAGAATCTACCCCAACCTTCTTTTGAAGAGAAAGCCGCTGGGCTGGCTGCGTTGCAGCCAATGTACTCGGCGCTGGTGCGCGAATTTGTGATCGAGGTCTCCGCTGGCCCGATGGATGACGGTTCTGTGCCGTCGCCAGAGTCCGTGGAGCAGGCTGCCGCGTGGTTCCTACAGGTTGATTCTCAAATACAAGTTCACCAATTACGCCAGTTTCTGCAGAGCACGGTTCTAGCCGACGAAGCCGTGCTGCGGCAGCTTTTACTGCACCACATCCACAAAAGCGTTAAGTCGTCGAGCGACCGCGATAAGACCGATTACCTGCTGGTGCAGTATTTTTCGTTGTGCGCGCCTTCCGGTCTGGCGGATGAGGACCTCGATTTAGATTACGTCGCTCAGGTGTTGGAGCCTGTCCTCGGTCCGCAGCAGCCGGTTCTTCCGCCGTGGCTCAGTTCTCTGGATACCATTATGAATTCCGCAACTCGCTCCCGGCGCCTGAGCGAATTGTTGCACAGCGGCACGCTCGAACAAGGCCGCGCTTTGAAAACGGCGAACGCCGCGCACTACTTCGAACCTGCCGCCATGATTGCTTTTGCGCGTTTCAGTTTCATGATACGGCGAATATTCTTCCGACTCATGCACGATGATCTCAACGCGATACAAGATGGCTTGCGCGAACTTGAAGTGCGAGGAGTACCAACCATCGACTGCCGCCGCGCCCAATTTTCCGCCGAGGAACCAATCGGGCGTTTGCGTATGATCTGCCAGTCCTGGAAGGTAATGTTCCACGCCGAATATTCCTCCGGTCAACCGCTGCGCATGCTGGTGGATTTAAGGGCCGCGGTCGACGACGCCCTTCACAACACGGCGCGGAGTGGTACTGCTGCCAGGGCCGGTGCTTCCGCAAAATCCGGGGGCAGCGTCAACAATTGAGTTTCTAGAATTTGCTCCAGTATCTGCCCATCGCGTAGGCGACGAGGAAAAATGAATCACCCTACCGTCCTCATCTTGTCTAGTGACCCGGTATTCTCGCGCGAGGTCACGTCGAAGTGGCCTAGAGGCAGAGGGGTGTTCGATGCTCCGGAATTCATTCTGCTTGATCCCGCGCTTCCCAGCGATTTAAACGGTGGACACTATGACTTGGCAATCGTGGATGAGTGTGGCGATGAAAGTTTAGCTGAAGCGACAGGGAAAAAGGCTAAATGTGCAAAGCAGAATAACGTAACTAAGGAGTTGCAAAGGGGGGATTACAAGCTAGCTCTTGACCAGAGAATGTCATTCGTTTCCGGTAAACCCGCCATTGTCATTCACTACGACGCCACGCTCGACTTTTATGCCATAAAGGGTTCGCTGATCGAGTTGCGTCGCGAGCCCTTAATTTGGCCTGCCATGGTGGGGCTTATCGGGAGCGAAATCCTGCGCCGTCGTCAAGCTGAAATACGCCGGGATGAAACAGAGAAGATCTGTTCGGTTGCTCAATCTGAGGCAACTCTTGGACGTTACATGCTCGACATGCGCATTAATGTCAACAATGCGCTGACCACACTGCTCGGCAATGCCGAACTTCTGTCGCTCGAAGCTGGACTGCCGCTGAATGTGCGCGCGCAAGCCGACACCATCCGGAACATGGCGCTGCGGCTGCACGAAATCTTTCAGCGCTTTTCCTCGCTCGACAAAGAGCTTGGCGTTACCGCTAGAGCGTCCGGCGAGAAAAGCTTCGCCCGCAGCTTCCGGACGCGGCTGAAGCCCATTCCATAAAAAAGACGGGGCCGGAATGTACTCCGGCCCCGACAAACAGTGCCTTTCTGCGTTTTCCCTAAAATTCGCCGAACAAATCCGTCATCGTGTTCGTGCTTGCGTCGCACGCATGATTCAAGCAGGGAAGACCCAATCCCCCTTCAATCGACCGAAGCAACGAAAAGTGGGTGTAGAACTCCGCACTCTTTTTCTCGTGAACGCCGTAATTGGTATCCACAATAGCGACGACTTTGTTGGTGATGGGTTGCACGCTGTAGTCGTTCTCATCCCAGATCACAACGATGGCGTTACGTCCACGTGTCCATGCTGGAGAAGCATGAATGGCGGTCACCAGTTTCTCGATCTCCTGGTCACCGAGAGTGATAAGCGCGGGATTCAACCCGGCCTGGGTGCCATTGCTAACCGGGTCATAGTTGCAGAATGCGCCGGCATTGCCGCGTCCATGCTGGTCGTTGCATTGATTAGGAACCATGAACGAAAAGCTCGGTAGCTCGCCCGAGCCGAGATCGGCCCAGAGTCCGCCGGCTCCATCATAGGGCACCATGTTAGCGTAGCTGTTCAGCGGGTTGCCACCTTGCTGAATGTCCCTGAAGTAGGCGAAAGGATTGTGCTTCACGGCATAGAGCTGAACGATGTCCGCGCTCGTGAGTGGCGGATTCAATACTGGTTTGATTTTGCTGAAGTCGGTTAGATTAGTGAACTCGCCGTCGCTGTAGTTCACCCGGTCGGGCCCGGTCAAGGGCAGGTTCTCCTGATAAGTCTTCCAGGTTTTTCCATTCGCGACCAGTTGATTGGCAATCGTGATGCCCAGAGTATCGGAGTCAGCCGGATAGGAGACGGTGCCGTTAACGTTGATCTCGCACGGAGGCCCAGTGACTTCGTTCGTGCAATCGAGCGCTGGCGTGGCCGCGTCGGTTCCAGTTCCCGCGATCGGACAAATCGGAGGGCTGGGAGGATTGTCCGTGTTGGGGATTCCAGTCGAGAGATTAGTCGCGCACGTCGTGTTGTGCCAGTCCGGCGGGTTGTCGCTGTGGACGCCGAAGTTCGATCCACCAACGACCTCGAGATAATTCGTGAGGCTGGGATGCGCAACCGCAAAATAATTGGTGGCCAGGTTCGCAGTCTTCGCGTACTGGTTGATAAAGCGCGCGTTCGGGTTGTTCATGATTTCTTTGTAACCGTGATTTTCCATCATGATGAGGAAAACATGGTCGAGATGTGGAATGCCCTTGGGAATGGCGCCTTCCTGAGCGAAGGCCGCAGTTGTAAACACAACCAGCATAGCGAGAGCTGGAATAATTTTGTTCATGAGGGTCTCCTTGAATGGAATCCTTGAACCTTCGGCACACAAGTCCTAAGGTTGGGAAGCGATTGGACCACGCTAGAAGCGATTGGTTACAACGAGGTAACTGAAAGATTAAGATTTGATGAATTCGGGAGGGGACTGGTAGGAAATTGCCGAGGCTGCCCATCCTTTCTGAAAGCGAATTGTGGATGAATCCAACTGACGGACAGAAAGGATCGTCCGAGCAGCGGGACGGACTCACTGCAACTACCCGGTGATATGCAGGTCTGCGGTCTTAATGCAAATTGCGTGGCCGTTTAAGTTATGAAGAATGAGCCGGTCCGGCTTTAGGCGCTGTTCGTTTACGAACCGGGTGACCCCCTCGCAACCTCTGAAACCATAGTCGTCATACACAATCATTCCACCCGCCACTAGCCGTGGCCAGACCCATTCCACGACGTCGGCCGCCGACTGGTATACGTCCACGTCTATGTGACAGAACCGAAACTCTCTGTCTGCTATGCACTGTCCTGTTTCTTCGGGAAAAATTCCTGTCAGAACTTCAACGTTCCGGAGGCCGAGCCGGTCCACAAGTTCATTGACATTCTCAAGACTGGCGTCAGCGTGTTCGCCGCCCTGATAGAAGGTATCGAGCGTTCCGGCTTTGACTACTCCCCTAAACGTGTCGCAAAGATAGACCATGTTCGGGAGTTTGCAGAGCGCGGCCCTTGTTGCTATCACACAACCAGTCCCACCACGCCAGCTTCCGACCTCAATGAGATCGCCTCGATCCAACTTGGCAACCTCCGGTACGAGCTGCCAGAGGTCATAACATAAATAGTGATCGACCAGCGTGTGATGTTTGATTTGATTGTAGAGTAGTGTGAAAGCTTGATCGTTAAGCCAGGGAGAGTAGGTTGCGATTGGCCACACTTGTGAGTGCCAGATTTCCGGATTGGCGGAAACGGTTATTGACGTCCCGACCACAGGCCCCACCCACCTGAGTTCATACCCCATCCCGCGTAACAGGTCTCTTATCCAAGGTCCAAGGTCAAGCGCGTGAGCCGTCCGTAAAATGGCCTTGCCGATTGGGGCAAAAGGAGTACGCCTTACATAGTCGCTGCGCATAGTCAATTGGCCCAACTACAGACTGCTGTGGTCCGGAACTGCTTGAAGTGGACAACCGGAGGGGTCCTCGGAGTTAGCCCTGCGAAGAGGGAGCTAAGCAGTACATCCGATTTTTTTGCCGAACTCCGATCGGCGCGAATGTAGCATACGCGGAGTCTTTCTTCACTAACTAATTTCTGGTGCAAAAGTGGGCCAGCGCCCCTCCTATTTCAAAGCCAAGGCCGGATGAAATAAACTGACGATCGTGGTAGCTATGCTTCTGGGAAGGAATATCACACATGGATCAAGCGTACTTTCGCTTTCTTGCACGCCCGGACCAAATCCTCGTCCAAGGTAGCAAGTGGAGAGATGCTCTCCAGAGCCAGGTCGAGGTACGCTGCATCATAGGCTGTCAAGCCGTGCTCACGGCTCAGGCGCTCAATCCTGTCAAAAACGATTCCGGCAGGGAACTGTTCCAGGACGATCGGCAGAGTTGCCAGGTCATCGAGAAAGCTTCGCACCAAGTCTCGAGAAATGCGCTTGCGTCTTTCTCCAGCCAGCAAGGCGTTCAGAACCTCGTGCGGCCAGAACGAGGGAGCAATCGCCGTGCCGTCTCTCTTGAACAAGTCTGCGACATGCTCGGCCATAGCAGCGTTCTCGTCGGGAAAACACCAGGTCAAGACGACGGAGGCATCGATGACGAACCGGCTCACCGGTGTTGTTTCTGCCTTCCTTCGGAGTGTTCTCCTCGTCGTCCTTCATTAATCAGATCTTTGATTTTTAGGCCGCGCAGGGAGAGTCCGTGGCGCTTTCCAAACTTCGCAATCCGCTCCGCCGCTTCGGTTGTCGACCCGCCCTGGGCCGCGATGCGCTCTTTCAATAGCGCTCCCAGCAGCCGAGAAACACTCGTATCCCGGCGAGCTGCCTCGATTCGCGCCCATCGGGCGACGTCTTCTTCCAAGGTGACGGTTACATTACGTAAACGACGTTTGGATGACACGGTAATAGTGTAGCACGACATCCGTGTCGTCAATGGATTTAGCTAGGAAAAGAAGACTGATTCTACAGAGACTGCCCAGGGCTCCTCAATCGCTTGTACCGATCTCCAAGAAACCTTTGTGGCCGATCGATCCCTGTTCCGGCTAGCTGATGTTAAGCAGACCACCACTTACGCAAACAAGAATTCTTTTGTCCGCAATTCTTTGACTGTATCGCGCAACTTCGCGGCCTTCTCAAACTCGAATCGCTTTGCCGCTTCTCGCATGTCGCTTTCCAGCTTCTCGATGTAGCCGTCCAACTCTTCCTGCGTCTTAAAGTCCGGAATGCCCTCCGCTGCGGTGTCGGTCAAATCCACGTAATCGGCGCCGACGATGGCAGCTAGGGTCATATCCAGAGGCCGGATGATCGATTCTGGAGTGATTCCATTTTCCTGGTTATAAGCCTCCTGAATAGCCCGGCGGCGGTTGGTTTCATCGAGCGCTTTCTTCATCGAGTCGGTCATGCGATCGGCATAGAGAATCGCGCGTCCGTTCAGGTTGCGGGCGCAGCGTCCGATGGTTTGAATCAGCGAACCGGCGGAGCGCAGGAAGCCTTCCTTGTCGGCGTCAAGAATCGCCACCAGCGACACTTCGGGCAGGTCGAGGCCCTCACGCAGCAAATTGATCCCGATCAATACGTCGAAATCGCCTTTGCGAAGGTCGCGTAAGATCTTCACCCGCTCCAGCGTTTCGATTTCGGAGTGCATGTAACGGCACTTCACGCCCACCTCGCTGTAGTATTCGGCGAGGTCTTCCGACATGCGTTTGGTTAGCGTGGTCACGAGGACGCGCTCGTTGCGCGAGACGCGATCGCGAATCATGTGCAGCAGGTCGTCAATCTGTCCCTTGACCGGACGTATCTCTACCGGCGGGTCGATCAACCCCGTTGGCCGGATAATCTGTTCGACCACTACTCCCGCGGATTTCGTCAGCTCGTAGGGACCGGGCGTCGCGGAAACATAGACGATCTGGTTGGTGCGATGCTCGAACTCGTCAAAGGTCAGCGGACGGTTGTCGAGCGCCGACGGCATGCGGAAGCCATACTCCACGAGTGTCTGCTTGCGCGAGCGGTCGCCATGATACATCCCATGAAGTTGCGGCACTGTCTGATGCGATTCGTCGATGAACATCAGAAAGTCGCGCGGGAAATAATCAAGCAGGGTCGGAGGAGGCTCGCCCGGAAGGCGTCCGGTGAAGTGGCGCGAGTAGTTTTCAATGCCATGGCAATATCCCATGGCCTTGATCATTTCGAGGTCATACATCACGCGTTGATGAATACGCTGCGCTTCGACCAGGCGTCCCTGCTTCTCGAGTTCCACTTCCCACCATGCCAGTTCCCCCTTGATGGAAGCAACTGCCGAAGCGCGTGTTTCTTCCTTCATGACGTAGTGCGTTTTGGGATAAATTGGCAGGCGCATGTAGCGTTGCTTGACCGTGCCGAACAAAGGATCGATCTGCGTCAATGATTCGACTTCATTGCCAAACATTTCGACGCGATAAGCGTTGTCATCGTAAGTTGGGAAAATCTCGATTACGTCACCCCGCACCCGAAATGTTCCGCGCCGGAAATCTCCTTCTGTTCGCTCGTAGAGAATGTCGACGAGTTTGCGGGTGATGTCTCCGCGCTTGATCTTCTGTCCCTTTTCCAGGAACAGCATCATCCCGTAGTAAGCCTCGGGCGATCCCAAACCATAAATGCAGCTGACAGAGGAAACGATCAAAACGTCGCGTCGCTCGAATAATGATCGGGTCGCGGACAACCGCAATTTATCCAACTCATCGTTGATCGTCGATTCTTTCTCGATATAGAGATCAGCGGCGGGCACATACGCTTCGGGCTGATAGAAGTCGTAGTAGGAGACGAAATATTCGACCGCATTGTGGGGAAAGAAATTCTTGAACTCGTGATAGAGCTGCGCCGCCAAAGTCTTGTTGTGGGCCATCACCAGGGCAGGGCGGTTCGCAGCCTCAATGATCTTGGCGGCGGTGTAGGTCTTGCCCGATCCCGTAACGCCAAGCAGGACCTGGTGCTGCTCCCGGTCAAAAACCCCGCGCGTCAGGACTTCTATGGCCTGCGCCTGGTCACCCTGGGGCTTGTAAGTGCTTACCAGCTTGAAGTCCACAGCTCAATTATATGGGAGGAAACTAGCGGGTAGGGATGCAGCGACCTATGCCAACACCTGAGGTTTGCAGTGAAAGCAGCGTAAGACCTTTCGTCCACGACTGGATAAAATCCGTCGCAGACGCCTGAACGGGTAGACTAACAAGAGTGACGGACGGTGGGGCGAAAATCTTGCCTTCTGCGGATGCCATATTCGGGTTGATTCGAGGTTCCGGGCCCACGTTGGCACCCGGTAGTGGAGAGAGATTGGGGGTAAAGCTAGTCGATTCCCCGGCCGTTCGGAATAGGGTGAAAAATGTACTTCCGTGTAAATCATTCCCGGTCCTAATCCCACTGCGAGAAGTTTGTTCTAGGTGTTTCCCTGTAGATCTGCATTAAAAACCCTGTAGAGCCCCAAAAAAAACACCTTAGTAATGGCCCTTTTGCAGTAAAAATCAGGGTAATTCAGTTTTCCACCCAAAAATCTGCCCACAAGGGCTATTTGGCCGAGCGAATGCAAAAAGAAATAGCAATCAGTTAACTCCAGACGTGATGAGGACAGTTTGAAAACCGTTTTGTACGCCCCCGAGTCACGTCGGGAAGGTAATGTTCGATGGAAAACGATCCAGGCCAAATGGGACCCCGGGAGCAGCAGCTAGTCGAGCTTCTCTTACAGGGTTGCGACAATGCAGAAATCGCACGCGATTTGAACATTGCCGAGCGCACCGTTAAGGCGCATTTCAACCGCCTCTTCCAACGCTATGGAATCAAGGGCGGGATTAAGCGGGTTAAGTTGGCAACTCTACTTTATAGGAGGCAATTATGTTCCGAAAATCAGCAGACAGCGGTGCGCCAAGCGAGCGCGAGCACCTCATCATCCGGCGCGTAGCCGAGGGCTGCAAGAATAGCGAGATAGCCGAGGCTCTTGGTACTACCGAGCACGTGGTTAAAAATTATCTGCGACTCATTTACGACAAGTTGGGATTGTGGAATCGGGTCGAGTTGGCGCTGTGGTACGTGGCGCGTCAACACGAGCAATTAGCCCACGCGTAAAGGTTGACTCCCCCATTTAACTGCCCTTATTTGACGAATGTTCTCCGTCAACAGGCCCCGCTTCTCAATACATTGAGATGCGGGGCCTTTGTTTCAGCCGACGGCGGGCAGGCGGGCATTCGCCCACTGCCGCCGGACTGCCGTCAGCCGTTAGAAACCTTGATGTCAAGCTTGTCCAGAATGCCGGTCGCTGCGTCCAGAATCTCTTGATCTACCTTGCGGTTTGAGGAAATGGCTTCGGCCAACGGAATCGAGATGATTTTATTGCCTCGAAGTGCGGCCATCTGCCCAAATTCGCCGCGATGCACCATATCAATCGCGCCCAGGCCGTAGCGGGTTGCCAAGACACGGTCGAAGGCGCTCGGGGTTCCGCCTCGTTGAATATGTCCGAGTACGACCGACCTGGACTCGAAGCCGGTCCGCTTTTCGATCTCCTGGGCCACGGTTGCGCCGATTCCTCCCAGCCGTGGATGTCCAAACTCGTCGCGATCGGTTGAGGCACCTTCCTGCGTCGCCAGAGCTCCGCCAAATCTCGCACCTTCGGCGGCAACGATGATGCTGAAATATCTGCCCCGGGAGTGCCGTTGCTTGATCAGTTCAGCGACCTCGTCAATATCAAACGGAATTTCAGGGATAAGAATGACGTCCGCACCGCCGGCAATGCCGCTGTAGATGGCAATCCATCCGGCCGAGCGGCCCATTACTTCCACCACTATCACGCGATTGTGCGCCTCGGCTGTGGTGTGCACGCGATCGATGGCATTGCTCGCAACATTGACGGCTGTATCGAAGCCAAAGGTGAAGTCGGTACCGGAGAGATCGTTGTCGATCGTCTTAGGAACTCCAACGACCTTGACCCCGTTATCGAAAAGCTTTTTCGCAACTGAGAGTGTGTCATCGCCGCCGATCGCAATTAACGCTGCGCAGCCATTCTTCTTTAGATTGTCAGCGCACTTTTGCAGGCCGCCTTCATGCTTGGCGGGATTGGTGCGCGAAGTACGCAGGATGGTGCCTCCGCGCGGCAGAATACCGCCTACAGCCTCGAGGCCGAGCTCCATCGTCTGATTTTCCAGCAGCCCGCGCCATCCTTCCATGAAGCCCAGGAACTCATCTTCATAATGGAAGCTGCCCTTGCGCACGATTGCCCTTATGACTGCGTTCAATCCTGGGCAGTCGCCCCCGCCCGTCAGCACTCCGATCTTCATTACGTGCTCCTAAGTTGGTTTTGCTGGAGATTCCAATTTTCCCTGTGCCTGGAAATTGAATCCCTTCCCACTTGCTCGATGTATTTGCCTTGAATGTCTTAAGAGATTATCACGTCGTTTTGACTCGAACCCGCATAGCGTATTCGACGAGCGCATCACGGATTGTTGCGCGAGAATTCTCGCGGGGAGGATTGTCGCCACGATTTGGGAAACCACTTAGCGGCTTGCGAACGCGTGCCCTCTTCGCACACAATACTGGCCACTACTGCAATCTTGTAAGATACGGCGACGATCAACGAAAAATCTCCATGCCGAATATTGTGCGCGTTTGTATTTGGATTGCCGTCAGCCTGCTCGGAGCGTTGGCTCTTGCCACCATCGCATTCCATCGCGGCGAACAGATCAATGCTCTATGGCTGGTTGTCGCTGCCGTTGCATCCTACGCTGTCGGCTATCGCTTCTATAGTGGATTCATCTCCGCCAAAGTGCTGGCGCTCGATCCTCTGCGCGCCACCCCGGCGGAGCGACTGGATAATGGACGCGACTTTATACCGACCAACAAATGGGTCGTATTCGGTCACCATTTCGCTGCGATTGCCGGCCCCGGACCACTGGTAGGGCCCGTTCTCGCCGCTCAATTTGGATACCTGCCTGGCACGCTCTGGATAATCGCCGGTGCGGTACTGGGCGGTTGCGTGCAGGATTTCATTATCCTGCTGTTCTCCGTTCGCCGCGATGGCAAATCCCTCACCGAGATGGCGAAATCGGAAATCGGACGAGTCGGTGGCGTTGTGGCGTACGTCGCTGTGCTCAGCATAATCGTCATTCTGCTCGGCGCGACCGCCCTGATTGTGGTCAATGCACTCAAGTCGAGTCCGTGGGGAACGTTCACGATCGCTATGACCATGCCGATCGCCGTGTTGATGGGCGTTTATCTGCGACGCATTCGCCCCGGCAAAGTTCTCGAAAGCTCTGTCCTTGGATTTGTGCTCGTCATCGCCGCAATTTTTGGTGGGCAGTGGGTCTCGCAACAGCCATTGTGGGCGGCGATCTTCACGCTGACCGCTCCGGCACTCGCAATTCTCATCATTATTTACGGTTTTGCCGCGTCCGCTCTGCCTGTCTGGCTGCTGCTCGCACCGCGCGATTATCTGAGCACGTTTGTGAAGCTCGGAACCATTTCGCTGCTCGCGCTCGGCATCGTTGCGCTGCGCCCGTCGCTCCACATGCCGCCTCTGACGCGCTTTGCCGACGGCAGCGGACCGGTGTTTGCCGGCACAATTTTTCCCTTCGCCTTCATCACCATCGCTTGCGGTGCAATCAGCGGATTCCATTCACTTATTTCCAGCGGCACGACTCCCAAGCTGATTCGCCGCGAAACTGAGACGCGATTTGTTGGCTACGGAGGAATGTTGGCGGAGTCGATGGTCGCAATCATGGCGATGATCGCGGCTTGTGTTCTGCAACCTGGAATTTATTTCGCGGTTAATAGTCCGGCCGGGATTGTGGGTCAGACCCCGGAAGCGGCCGTGGCCACGATCAGTTCATGGGGATTCCCGGTCACCGCTGCTCAGATGGCCACTTTTGCCCACGCTGTCGGAGAGCAAACACTCTTTAATCGGACCGGGGGCGCGCCCGCTTTCGCCGTAGGCATGGCGCAGATTTTCTCTAATACGCTCGGCGGTCAGGCCGTGATGGCACTGTGGTATCACTTTGCCATTATGTTCGAAGCGCTTTTCATTCTGACGATCATCGATGCCGGTACTCGGGTCGGTCGTTTTATGTTGCAAGATGCCCTCGGACACATTTGGAAACCGCTGGGCCGCACCAGTTGGTATCCTTCGATCTTGTTTACCAGTGCTGTGATCGTAGCCGCGTGGGGAAATTTTCTCTGGCAAGGCGTCAAAGATCCGCTTGGCGGAATTAACTCGCTGTGGCCGCTCTTTGGCATCTGCAATCAATTGCTGGCGACGGTGGCGCTGTGCGTGGCCACTACCATCATCGTAAAAATGGCCTGCGCGAAGCCTGACCGGATTAAGGCGGAAGGCACGGAGACAGGTGACTTGAAAGCAAGAGTTGGGACGATACCGGAGCAGAAAGTCCGGCTCAGTTATATTTTTATCACTCTGGTTCCGCTGTGCTGGCTTGTCGCCGTGACTTTCACGGCGTCATGGCATAAGGTTCTCGACCCAAATCCTCGAGTCGGCTTCCTGGCGCACGCCACTCAGCTTGCCAAAGCCGGAGCCAACCCACGTTTGATTTTCAATGACCGTCTCGACGCCACTGTCACCGGAGTGCTGGTGATTATGGTGGCGATGATCCTGATTGAATCGGCTTTGGAATGCGTGCGAATTATTTCAGGAAATAAATCCGCCGTGACGAAAGAAGCCCCATACGTAACAACGATGCTGGCCATGGAGGAGCAATCATGAACCAAACAAGCTTGCTTGGCGCGCGCGCCCTCGCCCGCGAAAGGTTACCAGCGAATCGGCTTCTGCGAAAAATGAACTCTATTTCAATAATTGTTTTATCTGCTATCGCCCGCGGATTCGTGCTTCTCGCAGCGACCATCCAAGAAGTGTTCGATGAGTCAGCGTACCAGCGGTTTCTTTTTCGCGGAAATCTATCGCCGTCCGTTGAAAGCTACGCCGCTTTTCTGGCCGAACATGAGAAAAGCAGAGCGCGACGGCCGAGCTGTTGTTGATTCAGCTCTCATAACATAACAATCGTATAGTTTTTGCGTTGGTCAAAGCTGCTTGACTCGATCACTTCGCCGCGCTAAGAATGGGAATGAACTCAGGAGGCTTAGTATGAAGACTCCGGTGTTTTGCTACTTGCTCTTTGTCGGTGTGATATCGATTTCTCAGGCTGAAGAATTGCAGTCGCCGGCAACTCCTAAAATCGATCCGCCAGCGGTTCAAAGTTCACCTTCACGCGTTCGCAATTTTGCGAACGATATCTTCTCAAACAGAACAGAAATTTGCGAGTATCTCCGCGTATATCGCGTCCGCCGCCCTTATAGCGATTCCGACATTGTTGTTCCATCGGGCTACTCGGAGTGTGTCCCCAGCAAGGGCTCGGGGCTGAAGAGCGCGGTGGAGACCCGCACCGTACCTCGGATGGGCAAAACACGCGTGGGCAAAACAGAGGCTGACGTCGGCAAATGAGATTCGCTTCGGTTTAATCTTCGTGCCCTAAGCAGGCATCGAGGTTACACTGCAAGCATCATCATCATGCGCGTCCTCGGCATCGACTGCGGCACAGAATACACGGGTTATGGCGTGGTCGATCTCGTATGCGATGGACGGGCGAACGATCATCTCGTCTGCATCGTGTGCGGGGCCATTAAAGTATCGCCAAAAGAGCCGATGGCAAAGCGTCTGTCGCGCATTTCTGTTGGCCTACAGGAACTTATTTTCCAATATCATCCCGAACGCGTTGCTATAGAAGATGTGTTCTATGCCACGAATGTGAAGTCCGCCTTGAAGTTGGGCCAGGTGCGTGGAGTTGCCATGCTGGCCGCCGCCTCCGCTGGACTCGAAGTAGCAGAATATTCTCCGCTGTCGATCAAGTCAGCGGTAGTTGGATACGGCCGCGCCGAGAAACATCAGGTCCAACAAATGGTGACGCGTCTTCTAAATCTGCATCAAATCCCCGAACCAGCCGACGCCGCCGACGCGCTAGCCATCGCCATCTGCCACCTGCACACGGCGGCGACCCATGAACGCCAAAGCCTCAATCGCATCCCGGATATATCAAGTTGTCATCCTGAGCGTAGAGACTCGCCTGGCCTGCCGGGTGAGTTGCGGAGTCGAAGGACCCCTACTCCATAGAATAAAGAATACATTTGCGCCTGGCCATTCTCCCTTGGCACTGTCCAAACGCAGCAGGCAAGTTACGACCGGCATAGTCCTGAAACAGTCGAAGTGGGCCCACTTTTCAGCTCAACCCCGGCGTTAATCAGCCGATTCTTCCGTGTAGCCCAACTTAAAGCGTTCCGAGATTGGCACGCCACTATCAAGTTTGGAAACTGCCGAGGATCCCATGAACAAAAGAGGTGTGCTCGCCTTTACTACCGCCGTCGTCTTCGTTGCGTCTCCACTCTTGACCCACGCAGCTCCCCAAGCTTCGTGCACGTTTGAAACATTTCCCGCCCCCGCAGGTTACACCTTGAGCCAAGTTCAAGGTGTGAACGACGAAGGCATGGTTGTCGGCCAGGTGGTGAATAACAAGTCGTTACGATTCGTTGCGTTTACGAGATCGGCCAGCGGAGTGATCACGCTGTACGCGGCCCCGCAATCTTCCAGTACCTGGCTTTACGGTCGCAGCGGAACGGGGGTGGAAACTGGGTTCTATCAGGACAGCGTCCATCCCGAGCGAGTCCATGGCTTTTTACTGCGAGACGGAAAGTTCACATTGGTAGACCGCCCAAAGTTCGCAAACACGTGGCTGTTCAATGTGAATCAATTGGGAGCCGCAGTCGGCAGCTTCAGCGCGAACGCCGCCTTGGTGAGAGGATTCCTGCTAATCAACGGGAACTACACCACCATCGCTTATCCGGATGCGCGGACGACCTACGCTCTGGCGATCAACGATAACGGCGATGTTGTCGGAACCTATGCCAGTGGCCGGATCAGCAACGGTTTCTTATGGAAAGACGGGACGTTCACAACCGTCAATTATCCAAACTCCGAATACGGAACGGTGCTCACCGGAGTGAACAACACAAGCGTCATCGTCGGCAATCATCTGTCGGCCGACCGAGACGAGGGCTTCATTTTGGAGAACGGAGAATTCAAGTCAATCGTATATCCCGGGGCGAGCTACGCGACCGCTGGAGGCATCAACAACAACCAGTTGGTATCCGGCCAAATCCACCTCGCCGACAAAAGCACGCTGGGGTACACGGCGACGTGCGAGTAGTTGCGGAGAAGCTCTTAGCTTTTAGCTCTTGGCTCTTAGCCTCACTTAGCATGTTCGTTTTACAGGTTTGACATGCTGAGAGGAGCAGGACGATTCGTTACGAATCGTTCTGCATAGTTGAAGCACCCCTACCCGCCGACGGGACTCCTCCCTCGAAGCATTCCACCTAGCAATCGAATGTCAATGCGCTTGACACCCGTCGTCATATCCCCAATTATTACAGCGGTCCATGCCACGTCTACTTCAGATCTTCTATCTAGTCCTGGTCTTTTCTCCGATCGCATGGCCCCAACCGCAAACTGCTACCGTAACCTTTACACTCGACTTCCCAACTTCCCAACCAGAGCATTACTCCATTCGAGTTCAATCCGATGGATCCTCCCACTACGAGTCGAGTGGACGTTTATCCGCTGACTCCGACGAGACCGACAGCTTTGAGCTAGATTTCAGGGTCAGCGACGAAACGCGGCAAAAGATCTTCAACCTAACCGCCAAGGCTAATTATTTTCTAAAGGACGTCGATTCCCATCGCAAAGGCCTGGCCTCTACCGGCAAGAAAACACTCGGCTACAGAGACCGACAGCACAGCGGGGAATCCACATACAACTACTCACTTAATCCCGCTGTGCAGGCTCTGACAGCCCTCATGCAAAGTCTTTCGTCTACCCTGGAATTCGGTCATCGCTTGCAATACGATCTGCGCTATCAAAAGCTGGCGTTGGAAGAGGAACTGAAACACATGGAGGACACAGCCCGCTCCAACGGATTGCCGGAGATCGCGGCTATCGAACCAATCCTTAATCAAATTGTTGCCGACCCGTCTGTTGTGAACGTGTCGCGCGCCCGAGCTCAACGGTTGCTGGAGCGAGTCCCCCGCAGCCATTAGGGTTCCACAGCCGGGAGACAAAAAAGAGACAAAAAGAGTCCTACCTGGGCGCCGTTTTAGCGGTACCATAGGCGTGGAATCACAATACCGTTTGGTGGTTTGCACAGAAGTGGGGGCTTTATGAGTGTCGCAAAACGAAGGGCAAAATTCGGTACCGGACTGCGAAAGATGTTGTCACTTGGCGTCGCGGTCGCGGCGGCGTTGACGGTTAACACGGGGTGGGCTGATTCCAAGGCTCGTATCGTCCGGCTCAGTGAAGTGCAGGGCACGGTGCAGATGGACCGCGCTGCTGGCGACAAGTTCAGCAAAGCCTTCATCAACCTTCCGGTGATTGAAGGTTCGCGCGTTAGGACCGGTGGCGATGGTCGCGCGGAAGTCGAATTCGAAGATGGCAGCACGTTGCGCCTAACGCCTGGAACGGAAGTGGATTTCGCTCGCCTGACCCTCGGCGACGATGGAAACAAACTGAACGCCGTGGTCCTCGTCTCGGGTACTGTCTATGCGAACGTTCATGCAAAAAAAGCTCACGATAGGAATGGCGATCAGTTTGTTGTAAATTTTGCCCGCGAATCAGTTGCAGTGCCCGAAGCCGCGCATTTCCGCCTTGAACTGGACGGCGCGAACAAGGCGACGCTTGCCGTATTCAAGGGCAAATGCAGCGCGACCCTGCCTTCGGCGCAGTTTGATGTCTCCGAGAAGCACAGTGCGACCATCAAGTTCGCGAAGAACACTGTTTCAAACGACGGTGCTACTGACGAAGCTTCAAAGAACGACACTCCAAATGGCGGCAACAAGGGCGAAGATGTCAAAGCCTCGGTCGATGCAGATGCGAATGATGCAAATGACACATTTGTCATTGCGAAGAATTACAAATCGGAACCGGCCGATGCGTGGGATCGCGAGCAGAGCGAGTATCGCGATCGCAACGCGTCCACGGCGACTTCGGCTCGCCTGTCGTCGCCATATTCGTACGGCATGAGCGACCTGAATTACTACGGCAACTTCATGAACGTGCCCGGATACGGCAGTGTTTGGCAACCATACCTCGTTGGCGCCAATTGGAGTCCATTTCAGGATGGTGGCTGGGCATTTTACCCCAGTGTCGGATATATGTGGGTCTCTGGTTATCCCTGGGGCTGGATGCCGTACCGGTATGGCAATTGGATGTTCGCGACCGGGTTTGGATGGGTTTGGCAGCCCGGTTCATGGAATTCGTACTATACGATGCCCACGGTGGTGAACGCTCCTGTGGCAACTAAACTTCCAGCGCCGCCAACCACTGGGCATCAAATTGTAATGGTTGGACGCGGACTGTCAACGAATCCAGCAGAAGGAACGGTGCGGGTTTTGACCATCAGTCCAGGTTCCGCCGGGTACGGAGTGCCGCGTGGTTCAATCGATCATCTGAACCACATATCGAGGAAAGTGGATCGCACATCGCGACCTGTTACGGTCTCGACTGCTCCCCCAATTTCGACGGCGCCTGCGCCGTCTACTGGATTCGGGGGGACGGCTCGAGCGGGCGCGGCAAGCCCCGGAGCACCGAGCGCAGGGTCGCACCGTCCAATCTCGACAACAGCGCGTGCGCACTAGGAAATTTTGAAATACAGTTGTGCAGATTATTTATTATTAGTTGATTATTTCTGGCGCTCTACCAGGTAATGGGCCAGCTCTTTTAAAGTCGAGCTGGCATTGCCGTAGAAGTCGATTGCGCTGTTGCCTTTCTCGATAAGTGCGTCAGCTTTGCGAATCGATTCCTCAATTCCAAATAATGCCGGATAAGTTGTCTTTTCCGCCGCCGCATCTTTGCCGGCCGTTTTGCCCAGTTGCTCGGAGGTTTGGGTCAAGTCGAGAACGTCGTCCACGATTTGAAATGCCAGGCCGATTGACTGGCCGTATGTCCGCAACCGGCTGATATCATCCTCCGTCGCTCCTGAATAGATTCCACCGCTAACCACACTTGCTGTAATCAGCGCCGCCGTTTTTGCGCGGTGTATGTATTCGAGGGTGGTCAGGTCGGGCTTCAGATGCTCAGCTTCGAGGTCTACAACCTGCCCTCCGATCATGCCTTCGATCGTGCCCGTGGCGTGGGCAATTTCGCGAATGATTGAGATGGACGATTCTGCTGAGCAGTCCAGATTTGTAAGCACCTCGTAAGCCAGTGTTTGCAAAGCGTCTCCCGCCAGAATAGCGATGGCCTCGCCGAAAACCTTGTGGGACGTCGGGCGCCCGCGGCGCAAATCGTCATTATCGAGGGCTGGCAGATCGTCGTGGATTAAGGAATACGTGTGCAGCATTTCTAGCGCAGCGCCGACTTGCTCGATGCCTTTTGGCAATGAATCGGCGGATCGAGCGGCGGGTGATGCCGCTGAAATCATGCGCCCTGCTTCCATGCACAGGATGGGCCGCAGTCGTTTGCCGCCAGCAAATACACTGTGACGCATGGCCCGATGGATTGAAGTCGGATATTGGGTTGGCGGTGCCAGAAGCCTTTCTAGAGCGGCGTCAGCCTCTGTGCGGCCCTGGTCGAGAACTTGCTGCAGCATGGCACCGCAGTATAACAAGCGATCTGGGTCGTGTTGAAATTAGAAGTAAAAAAGGGGCGCTGCAAGCGTCCCCTTGTATCGCGGTTCACGAAATGTTTGACTAGGCGGCACGCGGCGCGAGTCGCTTCAACAGCGAGTGCACCACGTCGATATTGCGTGGCTCACATATGTCCGATGCGCCAAGACTCATTGCCTCAGCCCACAACTTGTCGTCCGCCAGCCGGTGCGTCCCCACAATGCAAAGCGAAGGAAACTCGTGGTGCAGGCGCTGGACTTCCCCAGGTCCCGCAGTTTCCAGATCGAGTACCACGGCGGAGGCGCGATGGCGCGCTACAGCGGGGCTGACCTCTTTGCAATCGCCGGCTAAGTAAACGGAGTTAAAGTGTGGGGCGAGACCGAGCGCCAGAGTCTTCGCGGTGTTTGGGTCGTTCTGGTAGACAACTACTCTCTGCGGTATCATACGTTCCCCCTGACGTCGCAGCGATGTTGCGACAGCAATGGCTGCGACAGCGAACTGCCAGCCACAGACTTTGTCAATTCCGAGTCAGAGAAAGCTTTATTTACGGACCACTTTCCCGGCCGGGGGCTCGAACGGTTCAGATTGTAATTTTCCGTTCTGTTTTAACAGGATCTCAACCCTACCTTCCGCTTCCTCTAACTGCTTCTTGCAAGTTGCGGAAAGTTGCATGCCTTCTTCAAATAGCGTAAGAGATTTCTCCAGGGGAACCTCCCCTTTTTCGAGCTCGTGAACGATTCTCTCCAAACGCTCGAGGCACTCTTCAAACTTTACCAATGGAATTGCTCCCATCGTCTATTGTAATGCCGCTTCCGGCAAGAAATGTCCAGCAAAAATTGTGCAACCCTGTGGATTTCCGCAGGTGCAAGTTTCCCAAATTAAACCGAACAAGGAATGTCATCCATCGCGGAGTCGAAGGACCCCCCTACTCCCTTTTCGAACTTAGTGTTCGCGTCGGTCCCGATTGCAGGCTAGCGCACCTATTCTTGATGAGAAGGTAGGGGTGCTTCGACTGGCGGCGGAGCTTCGCTGAAGCGCGAAGCTCCGTCCTCGCTCACCCTGACAACAAAACTACAGCGGCGAAGTGGTTATGGGCGTCACTTGCGATGACACAGTGCGTCTGGATCCGAGCGCCTCCAGCACATCGACCGCCGACGTATATCGTCCTTGTGGAGCGCTAATCTGCGCGCCCTGTACTCGTTCGCGGACCGCTGCCAGCATTTCGCGAGCGATCGCCACACCTTCCTCGCGAGCCGCTTCCGGACTTGGACCGCGCGTCATCCGGTTGAGAATTTCGTCGGGTACGGAGACGCGCAGCTCATTCTTCATAAACTCTGCGTTCCGAGCACTCACCAGCGGCCAGATTCCGGCGACGACGGGTATACGGCAGTGTTCGATCCGCCGCAAAAAATTATCCAGTAAAGTAAGGTCGAATACCGGCTGAGTGACCACATATTCCGCTCCGGCTTCTACCTTGTATTCGAAGCGTTTAATCTCTTCGTCAAGAGTTGGAAGACCGGGATTTGCACCAACTCCTATCACGAAGCCTGTCCCGATGCCGATCGGATTTCCACCAAGATCCAACCCACAGTTCAAGTTATGCACGATGTTGACCAGGCCGATCGCGTCCACGTCAAAGACTGCGGTGGCATCGGGATAGTTCCCCATCTTGGGAGGATCTCCGGTGATGCAGATCAGGTTTCGGATTCCGGTGGCTGCCGCGCCGAGCAGATCGGACTGAATACCGAGCACATTGCGGTCGCGGCAGGTGTAGTGCAGGATGGCTTCAATGCCGACCTCCTGCTGCATGAGCAGTGATAAAGCCTGGTTGCTCATGCGTGCGGATGCTCGCGGGCTGTCGGGTATGTTGATTGCATCCACGCCGACCGACTTGACGAACCGTGCACCCTCGATCTCCTTTCGTATGTCGATTCCTTTAGGGGGAACAATTTCGACCATGGTGACAAATTCGCCGGAGGCAAGTTTTGCGCCAAGCCGAGAGCGCTTCGCCAGAGAAAGAGTTGGAGGAACTACTACCTTGGGGTCGGGATGAACTCCCTCCGAGATGGCGCGTTTACCGCGCGCCCCGCGCACCCGCAAAGCAGATTTCATCGCGCGAATATGGTCGGGCGTGGTGCCACAACATCCGCCGATGAGTTGCACGCCGGCGGCCACGAATTTTCGGGTGTAACTCGCCATATATTCCGGCGAACAGAGATAAATATTGCGGCCTTCGACCGAGCGCGGCATTCCGGCGTTCGGCTGTGCGGCCAGGGGCAGGGATGTAAGCGCTCGCACGCGCTCGATCGCGTCCAGCATTGCGACCGGCCCAACGCTGCAATTGATGCCAAGCACATCCACGTTCCATTCAGTGAGCCGGGCGGTGAAAGCCGCAGGGTCGGCGCCATCTAAGCAATTGCCATCCTCGTCAATCGTGACTTGGGCCACGATGGGAATGTTTGGATTCACGTCGCGGCAGGCGAGGACAGCCTGATGTAATTCCTCGAGGTAACCGAAAGTTTCAAGCATCAGCAGATCGACGCCGCCTTCGACGAGCGCGGCAATCTGATCTCGAAACGCGGAACGGGCTTCTTCAAATGAAGTTTTGCCGAGCGGTTCGATGCGGACACCAAGAGGTCCAATCGATCCGGCAACCCAAACGTCGAAACTCTTCGCGGCTTCGCGTGCTAAATGGGCTCCCGCCAGGTTAATATCGCGCACCCGGTCGGCCAGGCTGTGGCGCGCTAGACGGAAGCTATTCGCGCCGAAAGTATTGGTCTCAATAATCTCCGCGCCCGCCTGCAAATAATCGTGATGTACGGCGCGAATCAACTCTGGCTGCGACAGGTTCAACTCGTCATAGCAACGATTAATGAATATGCCCTTGGCGTAGAGGAGCGTACCCATGGCTCCATCGCAGAGCACGGGCGAGTGCTTTAGACGGTCAAGAAGGTTTTGCGGCATCTGGTATGAGGATACTAGAAGGTGTGCGGTCTCCGCATCAGCTCTGGAAGAGGTGGTGAGTGCGGTTTCCATTGGAGTGCGCCCCAACGTCGGAGCGAGTCTGGACTTTTCCCTTTGCTATAATCCTCTTCTTGCATCCAAGTGATTATCCCGCATGAAGTTGGAGTCCCCAGGTTTGAAAAGAGTATTGATTGTTTTGTTGTCACTGCTGCCCGCCAGTGTGTGGCTGAGCTGCGGTGGTTCTACTCCCTCTACTAGCGCCCAAACCAGCGGACTGAAAGATCGTGCTTTCATTACGAACAGGGTCACAGCCGGTAGTTTGTCGGCGGGGGTGTATATCGTTGACGCTTCAAAGGATGTGAGATCGGGAGCGGCGCCGATCTCAGCGGGGAACACGCCCGAGATGATGGTGGTTACGCCGAACCGCGTCCAGACAATAGTTTTCAGCGGGAACGGATCTCAGTTCTCCGACAATCAGCTTACGATTATCAACAACGCGTCGGAGGGGGGTGGCGCTCACGTCACTTTACCGGGGCCCACCGAGAGCTTCGTCGTTTCTCCAGACAGTTCGTCGGTCTATGTGGCATTGCCAACCGCTCCCGTCACGGGACAGGCGCCAGGAATCGTAGAAGCGATTGCTTTAGGCAGTGGCATAACCGGGCAGGCCGAAGTTCCGGCAGTCCGTTATCTCGCAATCGACAACGGCGGAGACCGAATTCTTGGCTTCAGCGATAATTCAGATTCGATCGCGGTGATCACGCCGTCGCAAATCGGAATACCGAATGCATCAGCGGTTAACTATGTGCCAGGTTTCCACCGTCCGGTCGCTGCTTTCTTTAGCACCGATGGCACCACCGCTTATGTGGTTAACTGCGGCGCAGAGTGCGGAGGGACGGATGCCAGCGTCCAGTCGCTGGATTTGAACACGAACACCCCGGGGATTGCGGTTCCCGTTCCTGCGGCTACAGTTGCTCTAGTAAACAACTCAACCATGTATCTTGCCGGGACCCCCGCGCCTGCTTCGGCCTGCACAGGTGAAACAACTGCGGCAACGTCCTGTGGCTTGCTCACTGTTTTTGACCTGAACAGTATGAGTGTCACCAACAGCGCGCCGATCGTCATCACCGATGGTTATCACAATCGCATGGCGCTAGGCGCCAATGGACAACTCTTCATAGGCGCGCGCACTTGCACAGAAATTACTCCGCCCGTTCCGGCCCCTATGGGAGCAGAGGTTCGTGGATGCCTGTCTATCTACAACACACAGACAGGCGCAGTGGTAATCCCTCCGGCGAATGGGGACGTGACCGGCATCCAGCCTATCGCCAAGCGCGCCGTCGTGTATGTGATTCAGGGCGGATCACTAGGAATCTACAACACGACGACCGCCGCATTGCAGACCACCGTACAGATTGTTAATTTGGTAGGCCAGTTCTTCGACGTGAAGACGGTCGATTTTTGAGCCCAGGGCGGGACTGAGCAACGGGAAGTTCGCCTTGCTCGGAACTCTCTCGGAGTCGAGGTTCCTGATCAACGAAAATTACCGCGGCTGCAACGTCAGTTGATGAGCGCGCTGATGATCCACAGCGGCTTTCGTGAAGGGGAACGCGAAGGTTGACCCTCCGTACCACGCCGTCCACTGATCCATGTAATGCGGACTGAGAAAGATTCCACTCTCTCCGGTGACGAGATTCAGAGTGCTCTCGTCAAAGTTTGCAAAATTCCATGTCAGGCGTTCGGATGCTCCGAAGTTGCGCCCTACCGCTTTCACAGTCAAGTTGCTACCGCTTAGGGGTTGTAAACCTGGTCCCGTGAAACGGCCAACCAGCGGTAGTTGACTCACCACCGGATGGTTGATCTCGACCGAATAATTCTTGCCCCACTTCCATTGATTCAAATCTGCGGGAGCGAGAGAACCGGTTTTCGAGGGATTCTCTGGATAAGATCCCGTCTGCTTTACCACGTTCTCAATCGCGGTCGTCAGCAAGATTCCGTAATCAGAGTATCCGGGAGGAAGCCAGCGCGCCGGTTGCCGGGTGAGAAGATTTTCCAGCCAGACAGATGACATTGCCCAACGATAACTCTTCCAGTTCAGCTCACCGTGATTCCCAACCGAGGTCGCGCCCAGTTTCGGTTCCAGCAGCAACCGAACGAGTTCGACCCGCGCTTTTGTCTCGATGGTGGGTGCCGCGGAATCGGCCGACATCCGCCCATCCCAATCGCGCAAAATTTCAGCGGCTCGCTTCGCCCGATCAGAGGCCTTTGCGGCATGATCGATCGCGTAAACGAATTTATCGGCGCATAGGCGGTCGTAGGTCGAAGAGATATCCATCTGGAGCGAGAGCATGTCGGCGGGCGCGAACTTCTTACCAGATTCGAGCACGCGATAGATTCGGTCGGTGCGCCACGGCGCATCCCACTGAGTACTGATCGAATACTTGTAGCCTTTCGGAGTGATGCGGCCGTTGGCGGTGGCGAGAATTCCTGATGGCGGATCATAAACTCGCGGCATCTCGTCGAACGGAACCCAGCCCTTCCATTCATGAGCGTCGTCGCTGCCGCTTTCGGGCAGGCTGCCATCGCCCGACGTGCGTATGGGCACTCGTCCCGTGGATTGATAACCGATGTGGCCTTCGACGTCCGCATACATTACATTTTGTCCGGGTGCGCCGAAGGTGGAGAACGCTTTACGAAATTCGGTCCAGTTATGCGCCGCGTTCACATCGAAAAACATGAGGCCCATGCCGTCCTGGAGGGTCCAGCGTAGTGCGATCTTGCGCGTCTCGCCTGGCAATGTTTCCGTGATGATCGGGCCGTGGCGCGTTGTTACCACGTCCAGAATTACGTCTGACTTTCCTTTGATGTGAATCGTTTCCTGACGGTGCCCGGGCTCAACCCATCCCGCAGGCGTCTTGTACTGTCCTTGATCATTGAACTCCTCGATGTAGAGATCTTCGACAGTCGGGCCAACGTTGGTAAATCCCCACCCAATGCGCTGATTGTGGCCGACTATGACAAACGGAATGCCCGGGATCGTGACCCCGGCGGCATCGAACTCGCGGCCCGTTGTTCTCAACTGCGCCGCATACCAAAGATTGGGCATTTGGTGGTCGAGATGCATGTCATTTGATAGGAGCGGTTTCCCGGAGACGGTGTGCTGGCCCGAGACGACCCAGTTGTTCGAGCCCGGTCGAAACAGTTCGTCCTTTTGATGGACGAACGACAAATAAGACAAATAAATTGTGGAAGGCTTTAGCAGTTCGGTGACTAGAGCAGGAGCAGTCGGTTGCGCCGAAATTCTCCGGCTCGCTCCGCCCTCAGGATCGATATCTTCGTCATCATCGTTGTTGTTGTTATCGTCTTCTTCGTTTTTGTCGCCGCGCTTGGCGGCAGGTTCCGCATCGATTCGCCGGTTATCGCCAGGGGGGCGGTCACGCCACGACGAATTCACATACAGGTCAGCGGTTAGTTGCGGACCGAGCTTCGCCAGAATTTTCTCTCGCGTCAGTGCGGGCGGAGTGTGATAGTGATTCAGGTCCTGCACCATGCGCGCGCCGACCAGCAGGGAATCGACGACTGTCCACGCGCGCGGCTGATATTTCAGTACCCGGAATTCGAGGGAAAGGCGGTCACGATGCGATTCGATAAAAGCATTTACTCCACGCGTGTAAGCGTCGAAATAGGAGCGGTCTCGCGCGGAGATGTTCTTCTCCGCCGCTTGCGCAGCGACGCGCAGCCCCAGAATTCGCTGCTCGCGATCGAGTTCCACGGTATCAGAGCCGATGATCTCCGAAAGTTCTCCGGCGGCGGCGCGACGCATGATATCCATCTGCCAGAGTCGATCTTGGGCGGTCACGTATCCTTGAGAAAAAAATAAGTCTTCGAGCGTAGTTGCCTCGATCGTTGGAACGCCGTGGCCGTCGCGGATCACGCTCACCTGTGACGAAATTCCGGGTACGGCGACGTTGCCATCCAATTGGGGAAGTGCTGAATGGGCAATCGAGTACAGCCACCCAATAAGAGCTATGAGCGCTAATACCAGCGCGGAAACGACATAGAGAAGGATCCGCAATACTGGGTTGCGCCGCCGGACTTCAATGGAGGTGGATGGGAGAGACGTGGCGGAAGACATTACCCAAAGATTGTAGGGGCGCAGGGTGCGGGTGACAACCGTGGCGTATTCCAGGCGCGATCGAAGAGGCCGCCAGATACATCTCTTTCTTATGAGTTGAATTGCAATTGGGTAATGTACATAATGTCCATTATAATAGTCGTCTATTTAGATTTAGGCCCTTTGGTCCTGGTAAAAGAGGAACTTTCGTACAGACCATTCGAGAGGAGGATTTTCAATGGCAGCCAATGCGCCCCCAAAAATGGGGATTGCACTCTCGCTCGATACTTGGGCGGTAATTGTCGCGCTCATCATTGCTTTAGCAGTGAAATTTGGCATTCTCAAGAACGTGCCATGGTAGCGCAACGCAAGATTGGTTTCTGACGGAGAAAAGTTATGGCATCGTCAACAACGGTTTCAAGAGCAGAGTCGGATCATCCAATTCCAAATGCGCTCAACATTTTGCCAGGAGTCTTTCTTCTGGCTGGAATCGGCTACGCCGCCAAGATTCTCGAGCGCACAATCAATACTTACGCCAAAGCGCATCATTGGACATTTCCCAACATCGAGTATGTGCTCTGGGCCATCCTCATCGGCTTGGTTATATCCAACACTTTGGCGATTCCGAAGATCTTTCAGGCTGGCATCGCGACCTATGAGTTCTGGCTGAAGCTTGGAATCGTGCTTCTCGGCGCCCGGTTTGTTCTCGCGGACGTCCTGAAACTCGGTGGCATCAGCCTGGCACTCGTCGTCATCGAAATCACACTTTCACTGGTATTGATGACGCTGCTGGGCAAATTATTTAAGCTGAAGCCGAAACTCACGTCGCTGCTGGCGGTTGGTTCGTCGATCTGTGGCGTGTCCGCAATTATTGCGGCGAAGGGTGCGATCGACGCGGACGATGAGGATTCCTCTTTTGCGATTGCCGCCATCCTGGCGCTCGGAGCCCTATCGCTGTTTACTTTTCCGGCGATTGCTCACGCTCTGCACATGAATGATGTCTCCTATGGCTTGTGGGCGGGCCTGGGGGTCGACAACACTGCCGAGGCGACGGCTGCCGGAGCCTTGTATTCAGACGCCGCCGGCAAAGTTGCGGTGCTCGCCAAGACGGCCCGGAATGCCATGATTGGGTTTGTTGTTCTTGGGTACGCAATCTACTGGGCAGGGCGAGGGCAAGCGGAAGCGGTTACAAACAAAGCCGCGTTTCTTTGGAAGAAATTTCCAAAGTTTATTCTGGGCTTTCTATTGATGTCATTGCTGGTGGGTTTTCACACGTTTGACAAGGGCCAGGTCGCGTCGCTCGGGAATCTGTCTAAGTGGGCGTTCCTGCTGACTTTCGCGGGTGTTGGTCTGCGGACGAATTTTCGCGAGATGTCCAAACAGGGCTTGCGTCCCTTCATCGTCGGCGCGCTCGGTGAAATTCTGATAGCCGGTCTAACTCTTGGTTTGGTGATTGGCGCAAATCGTTTTTGGGGGCTGTGATCCGAGATTGAACGCGCAGATTGCTACTTCTTAAGAGGGTTCGTCCGCGACTTTAGAAACGCCGCAAAGCCGGTCAGTTGGCGTAACCCATCCTCTCCCAGTATCATGATTGCGACCCTGGGCGCTCCGTTGCATCGGTTTTTTCGCGCCGGCCAACATGCTGCAGAAGCGAATCGACGACCAGTTAAATATCTCGCGGGAGAACATCCGTGAAGCCGAAGGAATCTTCCATCAACACCTGAAACGTGTTGGTTTGAAGCAGACCGGGCAGCGTAGTGCGATTCTCAGAACATTTCTCGAAACGCGTGAGCATCTTTCCATCGATGAACTGCACCGGCTGGTCAAAAAAAATGATCCGCGGATTGGATTCTCCACCGTTTATCGCACACTAAAACTTCTCGCCGGCTGCGGTCTGGCCAGCGAGGTCGCCTTCCACGACGGAATAGCGCGCTACGAACACCAGTACAACCGGCGCAGCCATCACCACATGGTGTGTACGGAGTGCGGCGCGTCCGTCGAATTCTTCTCCGAGAAGGTAGGGGAGATCGAACAGGAAATTGGGCGCAGGCATCGCTACGAGACTACCCGCCATACCTTTCAGATTTATGGCATTTGCGAAGAATGCCGAGAGAAGAGCAATGGACGGCGAATCGTTTAGCACCACAAATCAATCAGCTGGCAGCCCAGTGAGCCCGGTGACAGGTTCGACGCCGGCCTCGGTGGAGTGTCCGCATTGCGGGGCGACGATGGACGCGAAGGCGGCGTTTTGTCCCGCTTGTGGCTGGTCGATGACGCCGGTGCCTCCTTTGGAAAGGGCGGTTGCGGCGGTGGGCTATCTTCCGCTGATTCCTGCCACAGTGGTTTTGTTTCTGCCTACCTATCGCCGGCACCTCTTTGTGCGATTCCACGCCTGGCAGAGTATTTTTCTGTGGATAGTGTTTTTAGTTTTAACTATAGGCGCTCTTTTACTCTCAAACGTCGCTGCGGCGATCGCTTTTCTCCTGATCGGAATTCTGGTTTCGCTGGCGATGTTTTTCTTGTGGGTTGTTCTATCGCTCAAGGCGTGGCAAGGTGAGCGCTTTGCGTTGCCGCTTTTCGGTGAACTGGCCGCGCGAATGAAATAGTGCTTCAAGACATCAATCTGCTCCCCTCGTCGCAAGCTTCTGCTGCCTCTCCGTTAGACATTATTGCCGCGATCATTGAAAATAACGCATTCGCCATGCATAGCAGTTTTTGGATTAGATTTTAATCGGACCTTAAAATTGCATGTATTCGGACCATTCGTCCCAGGAGACCTAATTGAGTCAGCTTCAGCGCGTTAAGATCAGCGCTCTCGGCACGTACGTCCCGCCTCGCCTTTTAACCAATGCCGATCTCGAAAAAATGGTCGAAACCAACGACCAATGGATCATGGAACGGGTCGGAATTCGAGAGCGTCATATCGTGGACAAGGGGGTTGCGACCAGTGATCTTGCGGTCGAGGCAGCCAAGAGAGCGCTCGCCGAGCGCGGTATTGAGGCCTCTGACTTAGACGCCATCGTCGTAGGGACGGTTACCCCAGACATGTTTTTTCCCTCCACAGCATGTCTTGTGCAGCACAAACTGGGCGCTAAGCATCTCTGGGGATTTGATTTGTCGGCCGCCTGTTCAGCATTCGTATATGCGCTGCAAGCAGGCGCGCAGTTTGTGGCGACTGGATCGCATAAAAAAGTGCTGGTCATTGGCGCCGACGTGATGTCATCGATTATCGACTACACCGACCGCGCGACCTGCGTGATCTTTGGTGACGGCGCGGGAGCGGTTCTGCTAGAACCCTCGGAAGACGAGTCGGTGGGCCTGATCGACTTCATGCATGAGGTCGACGGCTCGGGCGGTTGCTCGCTCTATATGCCGGGAGGCGGAAGCCTGAATCCGGCGTCTCACGAAACAGTAGACAAGAAGATGCACTTCGTTCATCAGGACGGAGGAGCGGTCTTCAAGTTCGCGGTGCGCAAGATGGCGGCGCTGTGCGAGGAGATTCTGAAACGCAATAACATCAAGGGTAGTGAGATTGACGCCTTCATTCCGCATCAAGCCAACCGGCGCATCATCACCGCAACGGCCGATCGCCTGAATATGCGTCCCGAGGCCGTGATTGTGAACATCGAGCGCTATGGAAACACTACTGCCGGTACGATTCCGCTCGCCATGGAAACCGCGCGCCAGGAGGGCAAACTGAAAAAGGGGAGCCTGGTGCTGCTGGCCTCGGTGGGCGCGGGATTTACCACTGGAGCGACGCTTTTGCGTTGGGCCTATTAGGCGTCAGAACTACTCCACTCTAAATGCGAACCCGCGCAGGCTATAATTGCGCGCACATGACCGTCGCTGCCGGCACCAAACTCGGTCCCTACGAAGTCATCGCGCCCTTAGGTGCGGGCGGCATGGGCGAGGTTTACCGGGCGCGGGATACTCGTCTTGATCGTGAAGTTGCCATCAAAGTGCTTCGCGCAAATCTTTCTTCCGACAACTCACTCAAACAACGGCTGGAGCGGGAAGCCCGAGCTGTTTCCAAACTATCGCATCCTCACATTTGCACTCTCCATGACATCGGTCACCAGGACGGCGTTGATTTCCTGGTCATGGAATATCTAGACGGCGAAACGCTTGAGCAGCGCCTCATCAGAGGACCGCTGCCGCCGGAGCAGACTCTGCGCTATGCAGCGCAAATTGCCGACGCGCTGGCCAAAGCGCACAAACTGGGGATCACGCATCGCGACCTGAAGCCTGCGAACGTCATGCTGACCAAGAGCGGAGCCAAGCTCATGGACTTTGGTTTGGCAAAGCAGTCGGAGGTGGCGCCGCTCGCCGCTGCCCTCACCGAGATGACCCAGGCTCAGTTAACCCAAGCGCAATTGACGGACCGGGCGAAACTGACGAGCGAGGGCATGATCGTTGGGACTTTCCAGTACATGGCGCCGGAGCAACTGGAAGGGAAAGAGGCCGACGCGCGCACGGATATTTTTGCTTTCGGAGAATTGATCCACGAAATGGTTACGGGGAAGCCGGCATTTTCGGGCAAGAGTCGGGCGAGTTTGATCGCGGCTATTTTGACGGCTGATCCTCCGCCGATGACACAACTACAACCCATTACACCCCTGGCGCTGGAGCACGTGGTGAAGAAGTGTCTGGCGAAGGATCCCGACGAGCGTTGGCAGAGTGCAAGCGACTTGGCCAGCGAACTGAATTGGATTCTTACGGCTGGATCCCAGGCGGGAGTGACTCGGCCTCAAGTCAGCCCTCGAAAACGGCGCGATCGTGCATTCTGGATTGGGGCCGGAATACTTTTGGTCCCGCTAGTAGCCTACTTGGGATGGCAGATGGGGCGGCGCGAAAATAACAATAGCCCTGTTCACCTTACAGTCGCGCTCCCCGTCGGCAAGACGCTGTTCAGCAACTCGAGTGAGCCGCTGGCGATTTCGCCGGATGGCTCGATGATCGTGTACTCGGCCTCAGGCGAAGACCGGAAGGCACAACTATATCTGCGCAAACTGGGTGATTTCGAAAGCGCGCCCATCGCAGGCACCGAGGCAGGATGGAGTCCGTTTTTCTCGCCGAACGGAGAATCGCTGGCGTTTGTATCCGGAGAAGGCAAGTTGAAGAAGGTGCTGCTGCGGGGCGGAAGTCCCATCGTACTGGCGGATCAGGCTGTTCTGTCGGGCGCGTGGGGAGACGACGACACCATTTACTACAACAAAACATTCTCCTCCGGCCTGTATGCGGTCCCAGCAGGCGGAGGGCAGCCGAAGCAGGTGACAAAACCGGGATCCACACCGGAAGATCGAGCCCATGTATGGCCGAATGTACTTCCAGGTGGAAATGACTTAGTTTTCACGGCGTGGACCGGGCGATCGTTCAACGAAGCGCGCATTGAAGCCTTGTCGTTGAAGTCGGGGAAGCGGAAAGTGCTAATTGAGGGTGGTACGGGTGCACGCTATCTATCCAGCGGCCGTCTCGCGTACACGCGCAATGGCACGATGTTCGTCGTCGGGTTCGACCCTAAACGGTTGGAGGTAAAAGGAACTCCGGTCCCAGTGCTCGATGGAGTAAACACCGGTGCATCCAACGGCGATGCGGACTTTTCGGTTTCAAACGATGGGACGTTGGCGTTTCAACCCGGGACGTTTAGTTCGTTCCAGCGCAACCTGGTGTGGATGGATCGCAGCGGCAAGGCCACGAACGTCACCCCTGAAGTGAAACCTTATGGTTACCCTTCTGCATCGTCTGACGGCAAGCAAATCGCACTGACTTTGGAGGGCAGCTCATACGATATTTGGGTGTATGACGTCGCGCGGGACACATTTACAAAGGCAAGTTTTGGCGGCGATGATTATCGCCCGCACCTGGCATCGGATGGCAAGATGCTCGGATATGACTCTTCCAAATCCGGTCACCAGCAGATTTACGTAAAGCATGGCATCGCGCAGGGTGACGAAACCGCGCTGACCGATGGTCCCGAGGACAAGGAGTTCTGCGGTTTTACACCGGACGGACGGGAGGTCATTTTCGCCCGACAGAACAAAGACACAGGATGGGACCTGTACGCGGCTGCCGTCGATGGGGATCACAAGCCTCGGCCGTTGGTCGTGGCGCCGTTTAATCAAAGAGGAGCACGGATTTCACCGGACGGAAAGTGGCTGGCCTACGTCTCGGACGAGTCCGGGCAGCACGAGATCTTCGTACAAGCGGTGAATGATGCAAGTATTCGGGCGCAGGTTTCATCCGAGGGTGGCGACGAGCCACGATGGGCACCTTCCAGCAATGAATTGGTCTTCCTATCGAAGCATCGTGTCATGGTGGTAAAGTTCTCGCCCGAAGGTGGGCTTAATCCGGGTAAGCCCACGTTTTTGTTCGAATATACGAGAGGTTGGAGCGGCTTTGACGTGGCCGCGGACGGACGTTTGTTGGTTGCGCGCGACGCGGACAGCAATGGCAGCGGAAGCCAGATCAATGTGGTGCTTCATTGGTTCGATGAGCTGAAGCGCGAGCAGGGGAAATAAGCACCGCTAGCGTGCCGTGTACTCCATATAAATGTGAAGCCGGATACGCGGTGGGCCAAGGAGGCCAGACTCGTTTCCACATATGACCATGGTATAATGACTATGATCGAAAAAAAGGTATGAAAAAAATTGCAGCCGGTTCCTTTAAAATACATTGCCTCGCCGTCATGGACGAAGTTCAGGCTAAGCGGGAACCTGTCCTGATTACGAAGCGCGGCAAGCCGGTTGCAAAGCTTGTTCCAGCCGACAACAATAGCGACGACATATACAATTTTTTGGGCGGCAAGGGCACCATTACTGGAGATATTATTTCGCCCGCTATTTCGGGCGACGAGTGGGGACAGCTTAAGTGATTCTGGTCGACACGCATGTTGTCGTGTGGCTGGCGTTTGATCAGGCTCAGCTTTCCAAGAGCGCAAGAATAGCCATTAACGATGCGCGAGAGAACGGCGACGGATTGGCGATCTCTGACATCACTTTGCTGGAATTGGCGACACTTGCGAGCAAGGGACGCATTCGGCTCAACATAAGTCTCGAGTCGTTTTTATACGAAGTGGAGGCGCGGTTTGTCGTGTTGCCGATCAGTGGCAGCGCATGTGTCCGGGCACTCGGACTTCCGGCGGCTTATCCTAAGGATCCAGCGGATCGAATTATCGGAGCTACGGCCCTAGTCGAAGGATTGTCGTTGCTCACTGCGGACCGCGAGATACGACGATCCCGCGTCGTTCAAACTATTTGGTAAGAACCCTCTACTTCGTCGCCATCGCGCCTACCAGCGACTCAAAAATCTTGAATCCATCGATGCCGCCTAGTTCCGTTTCGGAGGCCCGCTCGGGGTGCGGCATCATTCCGAGTACGTTGCGTCCGGGATTGCAGATTCCGGCGATGTTCTCAAGCGAACCGTTCGGATTTGCTTCCCCCGTAATCTCGCCCTGCCCGTTTGCGTAACGGAATACGATGCGATTGTCGCGCTTCAATTCAGCCAGCGTCGCATCATCACAAAAATAATTGCCCTCCATGTGACCGATCGGAATAGTGAGCACTTCAGCCTGCCGGCACGCATTGGTGAACGGAGTCTCATTATTCTCGACTCTTACCTGCACCGGCTTGCAGACATATTTCAAGCCCACATTGCGCATCAGAGCTCCGGGCAGCAATCCTGATTCGCACAATATTTGAAAGCCGTTACAAATGCCGAGCACTAGTCCGCCCCCTGCGGCAAATTTGCGAACCGATTCCATTACCGGTGAAAACTTTGCGATGGCGCCGGTACGCAGATAGTCGCCAAAGGCGAAACCGCCGGGAACGATGATGGCGTCGCAGTTCTCGATGTCGTGAGAGTCATGCCAGAGGAACGTCACAGGCTGCTTTGCCACCTGCTGAATGGTCCAGAAAGCATCGTGATCGCAATTTGATCCGGGAAAAATCAGGACACCAAATTTCATCGAAACCTCGCTAACTATATGGTAACGGCGATCTCGGCGGAGTCAAGCTCTACAATACCGAGGGGAGCCTCTCTTCATCTGCCGGAAATCGCTCTAATACTTCACGATTGCCGCAAACGATTTCGGATCGAGCGATGCTCCCCCGACGAGAGCGCCATCGATCTCTGACTCTGACATCAATGCGTGCGCATTTTCTGGCTTGACGGAACCGCCGTACAGGATGCGAAGTTTATCGGCAAATTCCTGACCAAACGACTCAGCCGCCTCGGAGCGGATTATGGCGTGCGCGTCGGCAGCCATTTGCGGAGTGGCGGTTTTTCCGGTCCCAATGGCCCAAACCGGCTCGTATGCGACCACCAAAGTGCTCGCTTTTTTGGCCGAAACCTTATTGAAGGCGCGAAGACATTGGCGGCGGAGAACATCATCGGTGAGACCCGATTCTCGTTCTTCAAGAACTTCTCCAACGCAGACGATAGGGACCAACCCCGCCGCGAGTGCCGCCTTCAGCTTGAGATTGACGGTATCGTCCGTTTCGCCGAAATATTGGCGGCGTTCTGAGTGTCCTATGATGACGTGGGTTACGCCCACTGCCACCAGCATGCTGGTGCAGATTTCGCCGGTGAAAGCTCCTTCTTTTTCCCAGTGGAGATTTTGAGCGCCAATGGCGACGTTCGATCCCTTCGTGGCGTGAACGGCCGCATCAATTGCCAGATAATTAGGACAGACCACAATTTCGTCGCGGTTATGGCCATGCACCCCCGGCAAGAATTCGCGGAAGAATTCCCGAGCCTCGTCGGGGGTTTTGTACATTTTCCAGTTGGCGGCAATAAGTTTTTTTCTCATGAAGTACCTTTCTCGAAGATAACGGAATTTGCCAACCCTTGTTGGGATAATTCTTCGGCCGCCGAGACGTAGGTGTTGCAAGTGGTAATGTCGAAGAGTACGAAGCGGACGAGCTCTAATTGGGCGCACGACGGCAGAGCTTCCGCGACGGTACGTACTGCGATCGCAGCCGCCTTGTCGACAGGATAGCCATACGCTCCGGTTGAAATCGAAGGGAAAGCTAGTGAGCGAACTCCGTGGTCCTCGGCAAGTTGGATGGATTCGCGGTAGCAACTCGCCAGCGCTTCGGCTTCGCCTTGACGCCCTCCTCGATACACCGGGCCGACGGTGTGAATTACGTATTTGGCTGTCATGCGGCCACCCGTCGTGATGACTGCTTTGCCCGCGGCGAGCGTGCCGACTTTAGTCACGATGCGTCTGCATTCCTGGAGAATCGAAGGGCCACCGGCGCGGTGAATCGCTCCATCGACGCCACCTCCGCCCATGAGTGACGAATTGGCGGCGTTGACGATGGCTTCGGTCGTTTCTTTAGTAATGTCGGAGGGTCCGACCAATTCAAGTATCTTGCCATTGGCGAAAATCAGTCGGGCTAATACGTCGGACATGAGCGTCTTTTTTTTTCCAATCGGCAAAACGATCTTACAGTTTAGACTGTGCCACGCTTTTCTGACTCGAACTATGCTCGCAACACTTTGTTCCCATCGCCCTAGGCGTTACACTGCGATGTATGAATACGTCGAACCAACCGAATGTGAAGTTTGTGCAAACTCCCGACTACCGTGAGAGCTACTCCAACAGCGTGCAAATCCGAGTAAATATCTGGGATTTCTTTCTTGTCTTCGGAACCATGCAACAGAGTTCGGAGACGCAGGTCGAGTTGCGAAACTTTCAGGGAATTTATCTCAGTCCGCAACAGGCCAAGGCTCTCATGGCGCTCCTGCAGCAAAATGTTACGAACTACGAAGCCACTTTCGGTGAAATCAAGCTGGATCCGCGCGCCCCGGGTGGCCCCGTCCACTAAATGGAAGCGCGTTCGGCGATACGCTCTGGTCTAAAACAAACCGCTCCAGAAACATCTCTTAGTTTCGCGCAGGAATTGGCGCAGCATCTTCTCTTGTTCGCTCTTTTTTTTACCGCGTTGATGTTGATGCATGCGCCGCTTCTGCGCCTTCCATATTTCTGGGATGAAGCTGGATATTACATCCCGGCGGCACGCGATCTATTTCTGAGCGGCACGCTCATTCCGCATTCGACGCCATCGAATGCACATCCGCCGCTGGTGATGGCGTGGCTGGCGTTGGCGTGGCGAGTTTTTGGCTACTCAACGCAGGTTACCCGTACGGCAATGCTCGGTCTTTCCGCATTCTCCCTCGTAGGATTGTTTCGGCTCTCGCGCATCGCCAACAATCCGCACATCGCGTGGGCGACCACCATTCTTGTTGCGCTCTATCCGGTCTATTTCACGCAGAGTTCGATAGCACAGGTCGACTTGCCGGCTGCCGGATTTACTTTTTGGGGAGTGGCGGCATATATCAATTGCTTCAAAAAAGAAGGCAATCAGTGGGAGTACGCAGCGTGGTTCTCGCTGGCTGCGTTGGCTAAAGAGACTGCGATTCTCGCGCCTCTTGCACTCTTCGCATGGGAAGTGTTCGCGGAACTTATTCGGCAGCGCTTTATCAGTAACAGACGGAAAGAAGTTTTGCCGCCGATGGAAAGGCACGGCTCCAAGTCTTATTTGCTACTTCCTCTACTGCCGCTCGCCGCTTGGTATGCCTACCATTATTCGAAGACCGGCTTCTTATTCGGCAATCCCGAATTCTTTCGCTATAATGTTGCCGCCACCTTGAGTCCGTTACGCATTCCTCTTGCCCTATTGCTAAGACTTTGGCAATTATTTGGATACCTCGGGCTTTACCTGCTGACCCTTGCCGGATTGCTGGCCATGTTTCGACCGCCGCAGAGACATGGAACAATATCAGCTACCGAGTCGCGGGAAAGAATTCCTTTCTGGATGCAAGGGGCATTCCTTTCAGTCTTGCTTGCTTATTTGATGTTCATGTCAATTGTCGGCGGAGCCGTCTTGGCGCGCTACATGTTACCGGTGGTTCCGCTCGTAATACTGGCATTCGTTTCGACTCTGTGGCGGCGAGTGCGATATTGGAAATTGATCGTCGCCAGTATCGCTCTCGCGTTCAGCGCGAATCTTTTTAGCAACCCGCCCTATGGATTCTCTCTGGAAGACAATCTTGCCTATCACGATTACGTCGTTATGCATGCGGAGGCGAGTCGCTTTCTTGCCATTCGCTATCCGGGAAGGCGCGTTCTAACAGCGTGGCCGGCATCGGATGAACTCAGCCGGCCGTGGCTTGGATACCTCAGTCGTCCTTTCCCGGTAGTGCGCGTCGAGGACTTCTCGGCGCCTCAGATCTCGCTGGCGGCGATGGTTCGGGACCGCTTCGACGTTGCTTTAGTTTTCTCCACAAAATACGAGCCGCCGCATCCGCTTTTTGAGAACTGGGAAACATGGCAACGGCTCAAGGAAAAATTCTTTGGTTACCATCGAGATTCGCCGCCCGAGGACATTGCGCGACAACTCGGGGGAGCGATTGTCTTCCGCGCGGTGCGCGATGGGCAATGGGCTGCCGTGATTGCCATGCAGAGAGTGGAGGATGCAACAATCTTCCACGGGTCGCCCGCGCAAGCCATTTTAGAGTCCCATTAAGTGGCAGGAATGCGTCTTGACCACGAGCCAGACATTTTTCTCAGCGGCAAGTTTCAGTGAGTCACGAGCCGCGAGAGTAAGATCCACCTCGAACTCAACTCCACCGCAATCCACCGTCGCCGAGATGATGACATCTCTCTGCTCCAAACTCACAATCTTGCCTGGCAAGATGTTGCGAGCGCTCAATCCCCGTGGCTGTTCCGTGGCGAGCAACAGATCCCCAGCGCGAATGCCGACCCGTAGCCGCGTTCCTACGTCGGCGCGTACCAGAGGCGTTTCCAACTCCACCTCACTTTTGCCGACGCGGCACGTCATAGTTCCGCGAGTCTCGTGCAGCCCGACGACCGTAGCGTCGAAGATGTTTTCGAATCCCGATAGTTGCGCTACAGTTTCCAGTCGCGGCGCTCGCATAACTTCGTGGGGCAGTCCTTGAGCAACGATTTTTCCGGAATCAAGCATGATGACCTCGTCGCCGAGAGCAAAGACTTCTTCGCCATTATGAGTAACGAAGAGAATCGGAACGCGGTAATGCTGATTCCACTTCCGCAGATCTTTTACTAGAGATGATTTGGCGGGCCGGTCGAGCGCGGCTAGCGGCTCATCGAGCAACAACACTCGAGGTTCAGTCACCAGGGCCCGCGCCAGAGCGACGCGCTGACGCTCACCTCCAGAAAGTTGTGCGGGTCGCCGCTCGCGCAGCCGATCAATGCGGAAGCGCGCAAGAATTTCGCGGCTGCGCGCGATTCGGTCTCTAGCGCTGAGTGCGCGCAGTCCGTAAGCAACATTTTCCTCCGCAGTAAGGTGAGGGAAGAGCGCCAGATCCTGATGCAGGTATCCGACACGCCGCTTCCACGCCGCCACGTTGATTTTTTTATCGGAGTCGTACAGCTCTTGTCCGCCAACGAAAATACGCCCCTCGTCTGGACGAGTGAGACCTGCGACGCAATCGAGCAGAGTAGTTTTACCGGCCCCCGAGGCTCCGAAGAGAATCGTAAAACCGGCAAGCGCGCGAAAGTGGACATTCAGGCTGAACGTACCTTGGGGACTTGGAAAACGCTTCCGAATTCGAACTTCAAGATCGGCAGAGATGGGAAACGTGGATGCAGCAGGCACAACTGGCGACGTGGCCTCGATCTTCGTTTTCGCCTTCACCGCCATGGACCCATCGCCCATGGTCGCCGGTGCAAGCCGTATACGGCTGACAACACTAAAAATGAGATGGCCAGTAGCACTAGAGCTGTCCGGTTGGCGGCGGAATAATTCGCCGCCTGAACCTGATCGTAGATATCAATGGAAATGGTGCGCGTCGCCCCCGGGATGTTGCCGCCGACCATGAGCACCACGCCAAACTCTCCAAGTGTATGCGCGAAGCTGAGCGCAACACCCGTGATCAAACCGGCTTTCGAGAGAGGAAGGATGACGCGGCGAAACGTCTGCAGCGGCGAGTCTCCGAGCGACGCCGAAGCTCGTAGCAGTTTCGTGTCGACGGCTCCGAATGACGCCGCGAAGGGCTGTACGGCGAATGGCAAACTGTATAGCAGCGACCCGATCACCAGCCCTTCGAAGGTAAAAGCGAGAGTGTGTCCAGTTAGTGATTCCCACCAGCGCCCGATTGGGCCGCGGGATCCAAGTGCTACTAGAACATAAAATCCGAGCACGGTCGGCGGCAGCACGATAGGAAGGGCGACGGCAGCTTCAGCCAGGAACTTCCAGCGCCAGCGCGAAAAAGTCAGCCAGTACGCGATGGGAATTCCGACGACGATCAACAGCGCGGAGACGATGGCTGCCAGGCGGACTGTCAGCCAAAACGCCTCCCAGTTCATTTATGTTCCTCCGCTTGCGCCGTATTCTTAGGCAAGTTGAACCCGTAAGTGGCAAGCAGGGAAGTGGCTTCCGGGGTACGCAAATATTCCAGAAACTTGCGGGCCAAATCCTGGTGTTTTGATCGGGAGAGCACTACGGCGGCCTGTTTCAGGGTGGGATAAGCGTCGAGTGGAACCGTCCAGGAGCGGCCTTTGTCTTTCATCGCGGGGGCGAGCGCATGAGAGAGGGCGATTATTCCGGCCTGGGCGTTGCCCGATTCCACGAACTGCGCCGCCTGTGACACATTGTCTCCCACGACAAATTTGCTGGAAACCTGATCGTAGATTCCGAAGTGGCGCAGCGAGGCTTGCGCGGCTCGACCGTATGGTGCGATTGCAGGATTCGCTATGGCGATCTTCTTGACCGAAGGGTCGAGCAAAGCCTTTATCCCAAGCGTAGAGAGGTCGAGTTTTGAATCAGCCGGCACCCACAGAACCAATCGCCCGACCGCGTAGCCATAGAGTGTGTTTTTGGAGGCCAATCCTTCAGAAATCAGCTGTTGAGGGTATTCTTCGTCGGCTGAGAAGAAGGCGTCGAATGGCGCGCCGTTCCTTATTTGGTTGGTCAGATTGCCGGATGCTCCGAATGACAGTTTCACTTGTTGGCCGGTTTTCTGTGAGTAATGGTCAACAAGTTCGGGAAGGGCGGAGCTCAAATCCGCTGCTGCGGCTACATTTATTTGCTGGGCTGCTATGACGCTGGTGATCAGCAGGAATGGTGCCAACAATTTAATCATCGCAGAAGTCAAACCTCAGTGGCTGAAGCCGTCTACAGCGCATTCTTAATCGCAAATCGCAGCGGCGAACCGCTGCGCCACGCGGGCCGTCACCACAGTCAGCCCAATAATCGCGCCCGGCAACTGCGGTGGAGCGACCGGCGCCCCGCCCGTCCAACACAACGCTACTAAACCAGTTTCGTCTTCGACAATGGAAGCTCGCGAACGCGCGTCCCGGTCGCAGCAAACACCGCGTTGTATAAAGCTGGCGCAAATGGAGGCACGCCCGGTTCGCCGACTCCAGCTGGTGGTGCGTCGCTTTCGACGATGGTTACGTCAACGAGTCGCGGCGCGCGGTTCATGCGCGTAACCTGGTAATTGTTGAAGTTGCTCTGATCGATCACTCCGTTGGTTGCCGTAATTTCGCCGAACAACGCCACGCTGGTTCCGAATACCGCGGCTCCCTCAAATTGATTACGGACATTGTCGGGGCTGACGACTGTGCCGGCATCAAGCGCGGTCCACACCGCCGGAATATGTACCTGCCCCTTGGCGTCGACTTCGACCTCTACCACCGTCGCAACATACGTTAAGAAGCTTCGATGAGCGGCAATCCCCATGCCGCGTCCTTTGCCCATGGGCTTCTTGCCCCAGCCCGATTTCTCCGCTGCGATCTCGACGACGCGCCGCAAGCGCGCCGTATCGAGCGGATAGCGCTGCTTTTCGTCCGACTCTTCTTCTTTGTATTCCAACGGGACGATTCGCGCCGGTCCGATCAAATCGAGCAGGTATTGGACGGAATCTTTGTTCGCCGATTTTGCCAGCTCATCGGCGAAAGAATGTATGGCAAATGCGTGATAAATGTTCGCCACGCTGCGAAGCCACCCGATGCGAACGTGGTAATCGGCGGGGCCGTTTTCAGCGCGATGGTTAGGAATATCGAACGGAAGATTGTTCCATCCCAAACCCATCTCGTCGTCGGCATATTTCGCTGCCACGTCGAAAGTTGAGTTGATAGGCGGATACACCGTGCGCTGCAGCCAGGCGATGGGCTTGCCATCTGCGCCTACTGCGGCCTTCATGTGCATCGCGGCAACGGAGTGAAAAAAATCGAAGTGAATATCGTCTTCGCGGCTCCAGACAACTTTGACCGGCTTGCCCAGTTGCTTTGAGAGAACGGCGGCTTCCGCCACATGATCCGGTTTCGATTTGCGTCCGAAGCCGCCGCCGAGCAGTGTGACATGGCAAGTTACATCTTCCTTCTTGATGCCAAGCACCCCGGCGATTGTCTCTTGCACGGCTTGCGGATTCTGGGTAGGGGCAAACGCCAGCACTTTTCCGTCACGATATTCGGCGACGGCCACAGGCGGTTCCATGGAAACGTGCGCCAGATGCGGAGCGTAGTACTCGGCTTCAATAATCTTGGCGCCGCTCGAGCTGACCTTGGCGAATACCGCGTCTACATCACCAATATTACGGACGACTTTACCCGGCTTACGCGAAGTATCTTCAAGCGTCTTGCGATAGGGTCCAGAGTTGTAGACCGAATGTGGACTGCTGTCCCACTCAATCTTCAGGCTCTTGCGCCCTTTGAATGCGGCGAACGTATTGTGCGCGATCACGGCGACGCCGCCCAAAGGTTGGAACTGATGCGGCGGTTTAAAAGTGTCGATGGTCAGCGTCTTGTGGACGCCGGGCACTTTCAGTGCCGCTTTGTCATCGTAGGACTTAATTTTCTGCCCGAGCACCGGCGGATGCTCGATCGACGCGAAGACCATGCCCGGCATAGTGGCGTCCATGCCGAAGACGGCTTTGCCGGTTACCATTTCAGGCAGGTCGAAGAGTGAATTCGTTTCTTTCCCGATGTAGCGCCACTCCGAACGTTTCTTGAGGGGAATCGGGACGCTTTCTTTCTTTGGTACGGGAAGTTTCGACGCTTCGGCGGCGAGTTCGCCATAACCCAATTTGCGCCCGCTGCCTTGATGCACTACGAAGTGTGGCTCGGTGGTGCATTCTTTCGGTGAAACTTTCCAGCGCTCGGCAGCGGCGCTGATCAACATAATGCGGCCGGTGGCGCCGACCTGCCGCATCAGATCAAAGCTGCTGCGGACAGAGTGCGATCCATCCGTATCTTGATCGCCATATTTCGGATCGCCAATCGCCTGCTCGATTCTGACCTTGGACCAATCCGCGTCCAGTTCATCAGCGAGAACGAGAGGCAACGCGGTGCGGCTGCCGCATCCCATTTCTGAACGATGGGCGACGATGGTGACAATTCCGTCGGGCGCAATCGACATCCACAGGTTGGTTTCGAGGGTCGCTGCCTCCTTCTCACCTGCGGCCAACACCGTGCCTGGAATGATGCGCGCGCTGAGTACAAAAACGCCGCTCGCCAAGACGCCCTGCAGAAAGCGTCTTCGCCCGTCATTATGATTAACGTCAGCATGATTTACATCTGCATGACTTACATCAGCGCCGATCTGGCGGCGGATGTCTTTGCCGATCTGCTGGCTGACATTCTCGATGATATTCATGCCGTCTCCTTCGCAGCCTGATGAATCGCCGCGCGAATGCGCTGGTAGGTTCCACAGCGGCAAATGTTGCCCGACATAGCCGTATCGATATCCTGATCGCTCGGATTCTTATTTTCTTTCAGCAGGGCGATAGCTTGCATGATCTGTCCAGTCTGACAGTAGCCGCACTGCGGGACCCGAATTTCCGTCCATGCCTTTTGCACCGGATGCATGGGCGCAATGCCTTCGATCGTTGTGATTTCGGTGCCTCCAACTTCGCTGATGGGAGTAATACACGAGCGGATGGCCGAGCCGTTCTGATGCACTGTGCACGCTCCGCACAATGCCATGCCGCAGCCGAATTTCGTTCCCGTCAATGCCGCGACGTCGCGCAAATACCACAGCAACGGCATTTCAGGGTCGCCGTCAAATGTCTGCTCTTTGCCATTCACTTTGAAATGGACCATTTGTCCCTCCCAGAGTACAAATCGCTACCAGCGTATGTCAGAAATGATTTCCATATCCTATTCGCGGAACGCGAAATGTGGAAGTGAGGGGCGCGCAACAAAACGGAAGCTTGCTCGGCCAGCACGCTGAGACATCATATAATCGCCTGTCATCGAATTAGGAGCGGGAGGGATTTTGGCCTACGACGATCTGCGGGACTGGATCAAGGCACTCGATCGAGCCGGCGAACTGAAGCGCATCCGCACCGAAGCGGACCCCATTCTGGAAATTGCGGAAATCGCCGATCGGGTTTCGAAGAGCAAAGAAGTGGGTTCAGGCAAAGATGGCAAAGGAATTATCGGCGGCAAAGCTCTGGTGTTCGAAAACATTAAAGGTTACCCCGGCTCGCGATTGCTCATTAACCAGTTTGGATCAGCCCCCCGGATGCGGCTTGCGCTTGAGGTAAATGAACTGGATGAAATCGCAGAGCGCATTCACGGCTTCATGGACGTGAAATCCCCGCAAGGTTTCCTCGACAAAGTGAAGATGCTGCCCATGCTCGCTGAAATGGGCAAATTTTTTCCGAAGACTGTTGCAACAGGACCATGCAAAGAAGTGATCAAGCGCGATAACTTTTCCCTGCTGGATTTTCCCATCCTGCAATGCTGGCCGAAAGATGCCGGGCGCTTCATCACTCTGCCCTGCGTGATCACGCGGGATCCGAAGACAGGGAAACGCAACGTCGGCATGTATCGGATGCAAATCTATGACGGGCGCACCACTGGGATGCACTGGCAGCGGCAGAAAGTCGCTGCGGAACATTTTCGCGATCGCATGCGAGCAAACGTGGGTAGCCCATCCGTCGCGCTTTCTGCGAAGGGCGGGAATTCCGCGGCCGCCGTCGATATCATGGCCCGTTCATCGGGAGGATCAATGCTTGCCTCCGGCGACCGTCCATCCGGAAAGATGGAAGTTGCAGTCGCGATCGGCACTGATCCCGCACTGACGTTCTCAGCAATCGTGCCTGCGCCGCCGGACGTCGAGGAATACATCATTGCCGGATTTCTGCGTCAGAAACCCGTCGAATTGGTGAAGTGTGAGACAGTCGATCTCGAAGTTCCAGCCAACGCCGAAATCATCCTCGAAGGCTACGTTAACCTGGACGAACTACGCACCGAAGGCCCGTTCGGAGACCACACTGGTTTTTACTCGCTGGAAGACGAATACCCGGTGTTTCACGTAACTTGCGTGACGCACAGAAAAGACCCGATCTACGCGACCACCATCGTCGGCAAGCCGCCGCAAGAAGATGCATGGATGGGCAAGGCGGTCGAACGCATATTCCTGCCACTGATGAAGCTAACCATTCCTGAACTGGTGGACATCAATTTGCCGATCGAGGGCGTCTTTCACAACCTGATGATCGTATCCATCCGCAAGTCTTATCCAGGCCAGGCACGTAAGGTGATGAATGCCATCTGGTCGCTGGGGCAGGCGATGTTCACGAAATGCATTATCGTGGTCGATGAAGACGTGAATGTGCAGGACGTAGCCGACGTCACTTTAAAGGTACTGAACAATATCGATCCGGAGCGCGATATCCAATTCACTCTCGGCCCCATCGATTCGCTTGACCATGCCGCGCGTCTTGCGAACTACGGCTCAAAGATGGGTATCGATGCCACGCGCAAGTGGTCCACTGAAGGCTTCGGACGTCCCTGGCCAGATGAGATCGTGATGGACTCCAAAACCCGCGCACTCGTCGATAGCAAGTGGAAGGCATTGGCAAGAGAGTTGGGGATAGACTAGTTTTCCAGCGTTTGTGTGGGGACGGGCGACTCCGCCCGTCCGGCGCGGGCGACGTCCGCACCCAAACCTGCGACTTTGCGAGTCCCAGACTCTTTGTCCTATTCCTCACCCATCCTGCCTAGTCCCGAATTGGCACAAGTAAGGTGTTCAATTTTGAACAGATTCCCAAAACGACGCGTGGAATAATCTAGCAACTGAACGTAGGAGTAACGCAACTTCGTGTCTCCGTCTCCCAGGAGAACTTATGTGGATTCTTTCAAAATACTCAAGAGAATTGGCTCTGGCAAATTCTCACCTTAAATCTGTAATTTTGGAACGAACTGCCGAACAGAAGAACCTTTCGCAGCGGCTTCTCAAGGTACAAGACGAAGAGAGACGCAAGCTGGCTCGGGACTTGCACGACAGCACCGGCCAAACGCTAGTCGCATTAAAAATCAGCGTTTCGTTCCTGGAAGAGCATTGCAAGCAGGACGCGGCGGCCATGGCATTTGTGTCGGAAGTTGCGAAACTGGCTGACCAGGCTGTCGACGAAATTCGCACCATGTCGTATCTGCTGCACCCACCGCTTCTGGATGAAGTAGGCTTTGCCTGTGCTGCCGAGTGGTATGTGGAAGGCTTCGCCAAGCGAAGTGGAATACAAGTAAGCATCGACATCGCTGCCCCGCGGGAGCGACTGCCCATGAGCATCGAGATTGCTCTTTTCCGCGTGCTCCAGGAAAGTCTGACGAATGTACATCGCCACTCCGAGACTTCGGAGGTCAGCGTTCGGTTTCGTCACATGCCCGAAAACATAATTCTGGAAATTCGAGATCGCGGGCGTGGCATTGCGAGCGAGAGTTTGGAGAAACTCCAGATGAACAGCGCAGAAACGGGTGTGGGTCTGGCGGGCATGCGCGAACGCATGCATGAGCTGAACGGCAAACTCGAGATAGAGTCAAACGGCCGGGGAACGATCATTCGAGCCATTGTTCCGCTATTTGAAATCGATCTACCCGGCGAGCATGGAGACAGCGTGCAAGTGCAAGTGCAAGTGCTGGCTCCTTCACCAGGTGCGGCAAGACCCTTAACCTCTCAGGGAGGGCCGGTGCAAGAACTTTGAAGAGAGAATCGAGCGACCCGCAATCAGGCCCGCCCTTGCCCGGATTAATGGAAGCTTAATCGAAGATTGACCGAAGATAGACCGAAGATAGACTAGACATATCAGCGCCCGCATTTATCGCAAAACGCCAAAAGTTCAGCTTGAGCCCGCCGTGAATTTGTGTTCTCATTACGTCTGCTCGAATTAGTACGAGGCCCGCGGGTCTCGCCCCGCGCGCCTTAACACTCACTCTTCAACCTCATTTTTGAGCGCACCTCCCCTTAGGAGAAAATCATGAGCAAAGTCCATTACCTTCCCGAAGGCTACAATTCGGTTACGCCATACCTTGTTATTAAGGGTGCCGCGAAAGCGATTGAGTACTACAAGAACGTTTTCGGCGCCACCGTAGTTGTGCGAATGGATGGTCCGGATGGCAAAGTCGGCCACGCCGAATTACAGATTGGCGACTCGCGCATTATGCTGGCTGACGAAAATCCAGCGATGGGTTATCGCAGCGCCGAGTCGATTGGAGCCTCACCGGTGAGCCTGTATGTTTATATGCCGGACTGCGATGCCATCGTCGAAAAAGCAGCCAAGCAGGGAGGGAAAATTCTAAAACCGGTTGCCGATCAATTCTACGGAGATCGCTCGGGCTTCTTCCAGGATCCCTTTGGGCATCTTTGGGGAGTGGCAACCCATAAGGAGGATGTCTCTCCTGAGGAGATGGAAGAACGCGCGAAGAAAGCTATGCAAGCCGCCTAAAGGTTCACCGAAACTTTAGCAGCTTACGATCGCAGGCATGATAGCTCATCATGCCTGCGAATTTATAATCAGTTCAGCCGCCAACAACTTCAGCAAACTCTAGTCACGGTCGTGGTCATGCTCGTCCCAGTCGCGTTCCGTGTGCCAGCGGTGCTCATGTTCGTCCCACCATCGATGCCGCTCCCGCCAGCAACGGTCCCGCGCAGCCTGTAATTCACGGCGTTCGTGGTTCGCACGTTCGCTATGTCGTCCATATCTTTCAATGGCACGGTGAAGGTCATGCTCGGCGTGAATGACCCGTCGTTGGCATCGGTCATAACTTTCGGCGTGAAGCCTGGGCAGGACGGGGCACAATAAAAACCCCGTGACTATCGCCAGTGAGGAAAGCAATTTCTTTACGTTGACCATAGAGATCCTCCATTGGTGCGTAAAAGCAAAAGCTACTTCTTGGAAAGGCGAAGCTTGGATGCTGACGCTAAAGTATAGGTTTTCGAAGGAGTTTACTAATGCTGCTTCGCAGAAGAGCTTGCCGCCAATTCCCGAAATAGGCCGAGCAATGCGGCTGCGGCTTTTTCATCGGAAAGATTTTCCAGCGCGACTGTGGCGGTAAAGTGGGGGGAGTTCGAATTAAAACGGACGCCGACAAAATCTTTGTCGCGCCAGTTCGCCAGCGCATGCACCACGGGACTGAGTTCCACGGGCCAATCTTCTTTGGTAGTAAGAATCACCGGGCCGGGGTGGGTGATGGTCCAAGGGCGGGTGCCTTTGATGGTCTTCGCCCCGGAATGACCCGACCAGCGATGACGGATGATATCCAAGTGGAAGCCGGGCGGAAATCCCATGTCGGCTTCGAAGGTGAGCGTTTCCTGGTCGCGGCGCCAATGGCTCAAAGCCCATTGCACCGGTAGCGGGCGAGGCAAGAGCCGGATCGTCAGGCGCGCTTGTTCAAACCAGCGCGAGGAAAGATGAAGCGTCGCCTTAAGCCGAGAACTGCTCGCCTGCCAGCGTAAATCGACGATACGTCCTTTTCCCAGGCAGGCGGATTGAACCCACTGCAGAACGTTCGATGCGCGCTTTCGATTGTAGTGGAGGAACCAGGCATACCAGACCAGAGAGACGGCGACGGCGGCGATTGCGTCGATAAGGATGAAACGTCCCACGGTGTCCCTTGCCAGAAATCGTACTTCTAATAGATGCAACTATGCAAGCGGGGGTAATGGAAAAAAAGATTTTGATGGGGCTGTGGAAAACGCAGTGGTCCGAGAACTCAGGAATCGCCGAACTGGTATGGTAACCACCCGCTACAATGCCGTCGTGGGGTATCAGATCCGACAATTTCGGAAGGCAGACTTTGACACACTCTGGCGTATTGACCAGGCTTGCTTTGACGCGCAACTGGCGTATTCACGGCCTGAACTCGCATTTTATATGCAGCGTCCCGGATCATTTACTCTCGTTGCGGAATCCGCTGAGGATGAATCCTCCAGCAAAAGTCCGTTGGCGCGGAGTACGAATTTCCCGGTCGGAATTCTTGGCTTTGTAGTCGCGGAGAATCGGCGGAAGAATGGTCACATCATTACTATCGACGTAATTGCTGAAGCTCGGCGCTCGGGTGTAGGTTCGGGGTTGCTGCGGGCGGCGGAAGAAAAATTAGCGCATGCGGGCACCGCAACAGTGGCGCTCGAAACCCCGGTGAGTAACCTACCGGCGATCCGCTTCTACAAACGAGAAGGCTATTTTGTGGAGAAAACCGTGCCTGGGTACTATTCTGGTTTGCTCGACGCAGTAGTGATGACGAAAGAGCTCGAACAAGTGCCAGTCCCCGAAACCGACGAGTGAAGTGCTTGCCCAATGAAGATTGCAATTCAAGGCGAACTGGGTTCATTCAGCCACGAGGCGGCAGAAGCAATGTTGCCACGCGCGAAGCTAGTCCCATGTGCCCGCTCGCTGGAGGTCTTCGATCGGGTTGCGCGAGGAAGAGTTGATGGCGCAGTAATTCCGATCGAGAACTCTTTAGCTGGATCGGTTGCCGAACACTTTGATCTGCTGCTTGGACGCGAGGTTTATATCGTCCGCGAGTTTCGACTGCGCATCGTGCACAACCTGATCGCTCCACCGGCTACGAAACTTGGAGACGTGCGGCGCGTTTTCTCTCACCCGGTTGCGCTCGACCAATGCCGCGACTTGTTTGCCAAAAACCGCAGGCTGGAGCCGGTCCCTTTTTACGATACGGCCGGAAGCGTCAAGCACGTAATCAACGAGAAGTTGCACGACGCAGCGGGGATTGCCAGCCGACGAGCTGCCGCGGTTTACGGCGGGAAAATTCTTAAGGCGGGGATCGAGGACGATAAGAAAAACTTTACTCGCTTCTTTTTCATCCGCCGTGGGAAGCCCGCGGCAGCAAAAAGGGGAAATAATCACAAAGCCAATAAAACCTCCCTGGCATTCAGCGTGAAAAATACTCCGGGGGCGCTTTTCAAAGCACTCAGCGTATTTGCGCTGCGCGATATCAGCCTAAGCAAAATTGAGTCGCGACCGATGCGCGGCCGCCCGTGGGAATATGTGTTTTTTGTCGACCTTTTAAGTGGGGATACTGAGGGTTCTCGGAATGCCTTGCGCCATCTGGGTGAAGTCGCGGAATTGGTGAAGGTGCTTGGGATTTATCCTAGCGGCGCCACTTCGATATAAGCGCTCCGTTAATCGATGTTAATCGATGAGGTTAATCGATGCGCCTATGCTCCTCGGCCACGTTTCGTCACAACCCGGTGGTGAGGAGTTGCACTGCGCATTTCTCGCGACACGCTTAGGCTGGAACTTGACCGTACGGCGGACCGGGCCGGTTACCAGAAGGGGAAGGACGCCTTCTATTCCTTGCAAACTCGCAAAAAAGGTCTAGAATTCAACAACCTAGCATCAGTTCTGCATCTTATTGCCAGGGTCCTTCATCAAAGTTGAGTGAAACCCACTCAAGGGACAAAGCAGTACAACTTAATAGGAAATAAAATGAGCGATCTTAATACTTCTGAGAATACATCCGTTGATACGACAGAGCGATCGTTACCGATCCTACCGGTCCGCGATACGGTCCTGTTTCCCCATGCGGTACTTCCGCTGACGGTAGGCCGGGAAAGCTCGGTTCAACTCATTAACTCTCTTGGCGAGGACAAAACCATCGTGGTGGTTGCGCAGCGCGAGGCTCGCGTGGATTCGCCGCAGCCATCCGATTTGTATTCCATCGGTACCCTCGCCGTAGTGCACAAAGTCGTCAAGATGCCCAACCAGAGCCTGTTCGTTTTCGCCGAGGGCTTGGAGCGAGTGCGATTGGCGGACTTCACGCAGCTTACCCCGTTTATGCGGGCACGCGTTACCACAATTCCAGAGGTAATTCCGCCGAAGGATTCCGAAGTCGAAGCTTTACAGAGAAACGTGCTGACCCTGTTTCAGCAAATCGTGGCGGGTTCGCCCACGCTGTCTGACGAGCTCTCAACGGTAGCGATGAATATTGAAGAGCCGGGACGGCTGGTGGACTTTATTGCCTCGTCTTTGCCCTCGCTCTCGACGTCCGACAAGCAGGAGACCCTCGAAACCACTGATGTGCGGATTCGGCTGGGAAAAATCAATCAGCACTTGGCCAAAGAACTCGAAGTGCAACAACTGCGAAATAAAATCCAGTCTGAAGTTCAGGATCGAGTCCAGCAGACGCAACGCGAGTACTACCTGCGCGAGCAGATGAAGGCGATCCAAAAAGAACTGGGCGAGCAGGATGAAGGCCAACGTGACACCGAGGAACTTAAGCAGAAAATCGAATCCGCTGGCATGCCTGACGATGTTAAGAAAGAGGCGTTGAAAGAACTGGGACGCTTGGCTCGCATGTCTCCGATGGCAGCCGACTATTCTGTCACCCGCAACTATATTGAATGGCTGGCAGTATTGCCGTGGGCAAAAACTTCGGGTGGAGAGATTGAAATCCCGAAGGCCAAAGAGATTCTCGACACCGATCACTATGACTTGCAGAAGGTGAAAGACCGCATTCTCGACTACCTTTCGGTGCGGCGGTTGAAGCCTGGAATGAAAGGGCCGATTCTCTGTTTCGTAGGGCCTCCGGGAGTTGGCAAGACTTCACTCGGTAAGTCGATCGCCCGTGCATTAGGGCGCAAATTCGTGCGCCTATCGCTCGGCGGCGTGCACGATGAAGCCGAAATTCGTGGTCATCGCCGTACCTACATTGGAGCGTTGCCCGGCCAGATCATTCAAGGCATCCGCCGTGCGGAGACGAAAGATCCCGTCTTCATGCTCGACGAGATCGACAAGGTGGGCCGCGATTTCCGTGGCGATCCGGCGTCGGCGCTGCTCGAAGCGCTCGATCCGGAGCAGAATGCCACGTTCCGCGACAATTATCTGGACGTGACTTTCGATCTCTCGAAGGTCTTGTTCATCACCACAGCGAACATGCTCGATCCCATTGCGGAGCCATTGCGCGACCGCATGGAAATTATCGAACTGCAGGGGTACACGGAGGAAGAGAAGATTCATATCGCTTTCCAATATCTTATTCCGCGTCAGATCGAGGAAAACGGAATCACGCCGGAGCAGATCGAATTTCCGGAAGAGGCGGTCAGCAACATCATTCGCCACTACACGCGCGAGGCAGGAGTACGCAATCTGGAACGGACCATTGGTACCATCTGCCGCAAGCAGGCGCGCCGATTGGCGGAAGGCAAGACCGACAAACTCGTTATTACCAAAGAAATCATCCAGGAATTCCTGGGAGGCATCAAGGTGCGCAGCGAGGGCGAGATTGCCGAACGCACAAAACGTCCAGGCGTGGTTGTTGGATTAGCGTGGACTCCGGCGGGCGGAGATGTGTTATTCGTCGAAGCCAACCAGATGAAGGGCAAAGGCGGGCTCACAATCACGGGGCAGATTCAAGATGTGATGCGCGAGTCGATGCAGGCCGCTTTAAGCTGGGTTCGTTCCAATGCCAAACAACTCAACATCGACGAAGAATTTTTCGCCAATCACGACATTCACATTCACGTTCCAGCGGGAGCAATTCCGAAGGACGGTCCCTCCGCAGGCGTGACGATTGTGACCGCGCTGGTATCGTTGCTGTCAGGCAAGCAGGTTCGTCCGCTGACCGCGATGACCGGCGAAATCACTCTGAGCGGAAACGTGCTGCCAGTAGGCGGTATCAAGGAGAAAGTGCTCGCTGCCAAACGTGCTGGAGTTCATGACGTGATTCTCCCGGCGGAGAACAAAACCAATGTCGAGGAAGACTTGACCCCTGAACAGTTAGTCGGATTGACGACTCATTATGTCAAGACAATCGACGAGGTGCTCGAGTTCGCGCTGCCGAGTACGCCGCGAGAGGAGATGCAGGATGCCGAAGAGCGGGAGAAAGTATTGAGCACCTAAGGAAGATCCCGCTCTACGTTCTCTGCGGTTAAAATATAGCGTTAAAATATAACTATGGCGCAAGAGCTCAGTTTCGGTCCCTACGTCGACGTCGAAAACGGCAAGAGAGTAGTCAAAGAACTTATTTATGGAGATGGCGTGCCCGAGGGCATCGTCATGACCACGCTCGACTCAACTGTCAACTGGATGCGCAAGAATTCCATTTGGCCGATGACATTCGGGCTCGCCTGCTGCGCAATTGAAATGATGTCCATGGGAGCCTCGCGATTCGATATCGCGCGCTTTGGGGCAGAGGTATTCCGGCCGTCTCCGCGGCAGTCAGACTTGATGATCATCGCGGGGCGCGTCTCGAATAAAATGGCCCCCGTAATTCGCCAACTCTGGGAGCAGATGCCGGAGCCCAAGTGGGTGATCTCGATGGGAGCGTGCGCTACTTCTGGCGGCGTCTTCAATAATTACGCGCTGGTGCAGAGCGTAAATCAGGTGATTCCGGTGGATATCTATGTGCCCGGCTGTCCGCCGCGCCCAGAGCAGCTGATTTATGCCATCACCCTCTTGCAGCAAAAGATAATGACGGAGCGGGGAACGATAAAGAAGGCGTTGAATCTGGTTCCGGCGAGCGAGTGATTCCAAAAAAATCGGGTCATCTGATCACCCGATGACCCGATGTCTTATTACTGTTTCATTCTTGTGGCCATCTGACGCTCTGGTGGTGTCATCTGGTTCCAGACCGCGTTCAGATCTTTTTCCAAAATCCGATTGTTCGGATCCACGCGCAAAGCCAGCGCAAACCATAAATAGGACGTCGGTAGATCACGCGGCACACAGTGTCCGGTGGCATACATTGTTCCGAATGCGCTCCGCGCCTTGGCATTTGACTTGGCAGAGGCTTCCTTTAGATTCCTGACTGCCTCGTCGCAGTTCTGCGGCGCCCCTCGCCCATAGAGATAGGCCTCGGCTTTACGGAAAGACGAATCGCCGTTGTCTGTGGGGGCGGGCGGCGGTATTTTTGAGGCTCTGGCTGACGCCACTACTGGTTCTCTTTTGGGCGCAATCTTTTTCGGCGGCGGAGTTTTCGCCACTATGGGAGATTTCGCTACGGGGGCGGGCTTTTCTGCTGGCGCTGGCTGGGCAGGTGGATTATCGGCTCTCGTTGGCGGCGAACCAGCGTTCTCAGATGGTCCCTCGGCGACGTCCGACGCTGGTGTCGACTGTTTTGCCTCGGGGGCGGCAGGCGGAGGTGGCGTGGCATCCGATGTTGCAGACCCCTTCGCTTGCGAGCTCTCAGGCGGCGCCTCCACCGCGCTAGCAGCTTCAGATTGCGCTTTTCTAGTTTGAGAAATGCTTCGATAGTTGTTATAGGTCCACCATCCAGCGGCGCCCAACGCCCCTAATAGGATAAGCAGAAGGAACGCCCGTCCGACACCGGATTTCGCCTGCTCTTGTTCGATATATGAATCCAAACCGGAGAAGGAAGTTTGTCGAAACGAGTCGACACTCAGGTCATTGAAACGTGGCGCGTCAAACTCGGTGGCGGCCTCTTTCGCAGAGTACCGATCTGCTCTGACTGGAGTCGGCGCAACGCGATTTTCATCGAGCTGATTTGCGCTCAATTCATTCAATCGGGCTTGTTTCAGTGGGGCTTCGCTCGGTTCAGGTCTGCTCACAACTGGAACGTTTAATCCCAGCATCGATGGGCCGCTGATCGGCGGCACCGAATTACGGTCAGGTCTTGAGGCAGCAGGTTTTGACGAAGTATTGGCGACGAGCGGACGCCGCATCGCAATTTCATGCTCGCGTTCGAGGGCTGTCCTTGTCTGCGAAATTGCGGTTTGGGGAATTGCGGTTTTAGAAACTGCCGGCGGTGTAGTGGCCGCGGCAGAAGAGATGTTTGGAGCGGGTGCGGGCCGCGACGACGCGACCTTAGCGGGAGACTCAAGCAACGTACCGCACATCCCACAAAAGCGGAATTTCTCGGAGTTGTCTTCACCACACTTGGGACATCTCACGATCGTCCTCCTTAGGTTTCGGCTGGCGTTGCCCGCACTATCGGTAAGTCAACCCACTTATATTACATACCGATGGTTTAAAATTTGTCCGGTTTCCGACCATGCCTAAGGCTGTCAGATCAAAGTCAACAGGGTCTATTCAGCATTTCGAGGCGCCGCTAAAGCGCCTGCCCTCTCGCCTTCAATGGACCATTGTCTACATAGGGTTCGATGCAGGCAAGGTCTGGGGGTTGCGCGGACAAATTAAGGTAAAGGGTGAAATAAACGGTTTTCCCTTCCGCAGTTCGCTGTTTCCCACCCGCCAGGGACGTCATTTTCTGCTGATAAATAAGGGGATGCAAAGAGGGGCGGGCCTTGCCAGGGCAAGGTGGCTCGCTTGGCGATCGAGCTGGATCGCGAGGAGCGAACCGTGGATCCTCCCATTCAATTAACCCGCATTCTGAGACAAGATCGATCGCTTCGGCGGTGGTACGACGAGCTGAATTACTCCACCCGAAACGACATCACCAAGTGGATCAGGGAACCGAAGAGCGATGAAGCTCGCGAACGCCGTGCCGATCAGATTGCCGAGCGCCTGCTTGCAGTGATGGACGCGGAGCGGGAACTGCCTCCCATTCTTCAACTCGCATTTGCGCGGCAGCCAAGGGCTTGGCAGGGTTGCGAGATGATGTCGCGATCCCGGCAGCGAGGGCATCTGTTTGGCATCTTCTATTACCGCACGCCTGGGGCGCAGGGCCGGCGCATCGACAAAATGCTGGAAGACGCATGCGCAATCGCTGATAGAAGAGTGACGAGGGCTGAGGATTGAGAGTAACAACAGCGGCGAATTGAGCAATAGCGGAAGAGCACTACGGCCTCAGTAACAATCGCATCAAGGGTTCGATGCAATACGGAAATAAACTCGGATTAGGAATAACGTCTCAAGAGCAAATTTCCCCGTAGGCTCAATTCCAGCGCTGGACGGCCAGTTTGGGACGATATAATTTTGTGCCGATACGTTGCAATTTATTTATCTTGAGTAATCGAGGTTGACATTTAAGCGTATCCAGAGTAATGATGGTGTACTTTGTGTGCGTACCGGTGGTGGTCTGTTTGTTAGAACGTCTGTCTCCCTCCAACAATTGCATAGCGCGGGACCCAGCGATCCGTGGCAAAAGGACACCAGTCATCCCCCTCGTTCCAGCCGGCCGACACCGAGGTACAGCCCGTACCAGCGGGTAAATTGACGGTTCTTCCAGGAGAAGTCACTCTATGTTCCAAGAAACACGCAGGAATTTTTCCGCTGTGGTGCTCGCCTGCCTTGCTATTCTGCTGATCGCCGCTCCGGCGTTCTCGCAGTCGGCGAGCAGCCGCACTTTGCCCAACACTCAGACCCTCGGTCCCGAAGATCAATCGAAACAGATCAGCGTTACTTTCTGGCTCAATCAGCACAATAAGGCGGGCCTCGATGAGATGGTCCGGCAGATGTACGATCGAAATTCCCCGAACTATCATCATTGGCTAACTTTGAATGAGTACAAGACAGGTTTCGCGCCAACCGCTGCTGAGCTCTCCCTGGTGCGGCAACATCTCGCGGCGAACCACCTTCAAGTGGTAGCAACCGATAAGCTCAATCATTATGTGACCGCCCGTGGAACAGTTGCGGACGTCCAGCGCGCTACTGGCGTGCAGCTCAACCGGATTTCCATCAATGGTCAGGCGCATCGTGTCCCTACATCCGAGCCGAATATTCCTGGCGCCGTGGGCAAACTGGTTTCTGCCGTTCAGGGCCTTTCAGATTTTGGTTACAACAGCCACGTAACACGCCCCATCGATCCAGCCACCGGCAAAACCACGCCGATTTACCCTGTATCGAATCTTGCTGCGTCGCATGTTGGTCCCGCCGCGCAGTACTTTAATGCTAACTGTCTCCGCCCACCTCAGCATCAGGATTTCCACACCACTCCCGGCGGTCCTTATGGCTTCTACGAGGGTAGCCGCTATGGGGTGAATCCCAGCAGCCCACCGCCGAATCTTCCTCCATGTGGCTACAACACGCCCCAGGTGGATAAGGCCTACGGTCTGACTTCTCTGTATTCGAAAAATCTTGATGGACGTGGCGAAACCGTCGTCATCGTTGACGCCTACGGTTCTGACACGATCACAAGTGACGCCAACATCTTCTCTCAAATCAACGGCCTCCCAGCGTTGACCTCCAGCAACTTTACTATCTACTACCCCACCGGCCCGACTTCTTGTTCGGGTAACACTTGTGGATGGGATGTGGAGACCAGCCTCGATGTAGAGTGGTCGCACTCGGTAGCCCCTGGCGCCAACATTGCTCTCGTGCTGGCGGCTGACAATTCCTTCACGAACCTCGACCTCTCAATTCTCTATGCCATCGAGAACGGGCTCGGCCCGGTCATCTCGAACAGCTGGGGCATTGAAGAGTTGCTTTTGCAAATTTACCAGCCCTCCGAACTCACGGTTGAAAACACCCTGAACGAACTGGGTGCCGCGCTCGGCATGTCGGTCAATTTCTCAAGCGGCGACAATGGTGATTTCTCATACGCCATTGGAACTACAACCGTTTCCATGCCCGCCTCTTCGCCGTATGCGACTGCTGTAGGAGGCACGAGCATGTTCCTCAACAACGATCACTCTATAAAGTTGCAGACGGGGTGGGGAAACAACATCACCAAAATTGCTGGACCTACGCCCAACCCGCCGGTGATTCCGCCGCTAAGCCTCGGCTTCCTGTTTGGTTCCGGCGGCGGCGCGAGCGGTGTGTGGTCGAAACCGTCCTACCAGTCAAGCCTGCCAGGGAGTGCGAGACTTGTTCCTGACATCAGCTATCTCGCCGATCCCTACACCGGCGTAGAGATAATCCTTACCGAGGGGGGGCAAACGGGCATTGCTGTATACGGCGGAACCAGCTTGGCCTGCCCAATGTTTTCAGCTCTGTGGGCGATTTCGACCCAAGCTGCTGGGACCTGGCTCGGACAGGCTGCTCCCATTCTCTACGGTCTGCCAGCGGACGCAATCACCGACGTTGTCGCAGTTAATGGTCCTGACAATGTAGACGGCGTTACCCGCGTCCCGCCGGCTCCGCCCGTGATCGAGTCCGCGGACTCGCTTGCGGCTCCGTTGCAAAACACTACCGAGTATGTGAGCGCGCTGTATAACGGAACGTCGACTAAGTGGTACGTGTTGACTTTCGGCACCGATACTTCGCTCACCACCGGTCCGGGATGGGACAATGTCACCGGCCTGGGTACCCCTAATGGCGTGAACTTCGTGTCGGCAGTCGCCGCTGCGCACTAACGCCACCACCATCAAAGGGCCAGACATTGTGTCTGGCCCTTCTTTTGTCCAACGCTGTTGCATCCTGAGCTCAGCGAACGACCCTGTTCCCTGCACACATTGTCAGGCCACTAGGTTGTCACTCGGCCTCTCCGAACCGCAGCTCTTGGAGCGCGTCGTATGTTCTATTCCGCAACAACAACAGTCTCCTCGTGCTAACGGTCCATAATCCATATAATTCAATCGTTTTAATACTCAATTGAAATAAGATCAGTGGGAGGCGTTCGCTTGAAGAGTCATTCCGTCTTGCTTGCCTTTGTCATTACGGCCAATTACTTCGCCTTAGCGCAAACCATCACGGTCGACGTCTCGCATGCTACGAACCACTTTGTTCCCAGTGAGACTCTAGGTGCTGGAGTCGATCGCATTCCCGTCGACGCTATCGACAAAGATCTGCTCCCAACTTCATTGCAGACGACGCTCTCATCCGGCTGGCAGACGGTATCGTACCGGCAGAATACAGAGTTGGCGGTCGAGGCGTGGCACTGGAATCCGCGGGGAACTTGGAGCGACAATGACAAGAGTGACGGTGAGGGTAAAGGTTATTTCACAGGGGCATCCGTGCCCGTCGAAGACCTGCGGTACTCCTACGGATACGCGCTACCGCGCCGCGGCTTCACCCGTAACGACGGCACAGAAAACACGGGGTTCTCCCGCCTCACTGACGGCGATCTAGGCACGTTTTGGAAGAGCAATCCCTATCTCACTGAAGCCTTCACCGGGGAGAACGATGCGCTTCATCCGCAATGGATTGTTCTTGACCTGGCACAACCAGAGCCAGTCAACAGCATCCGCATCGCTTGGGGAGAGCCCTACGCGACGCGCTATCTCGTGCAGTATTGGACCGGCGACGATCCCATAAAAGCGCCGACTCGCGGCGTCTGGCAAACGTTTGCAAACGCGGCAATCACTGCCGGAAAGGGAGCTACCGAAACCGTCCGCTTTTCCTCGGCGCCAGTCGTAGTCCGTTTCGTTCGCATTTGGATGACAGAATCCTCCAACACCTGCGACGCCGACGGCCCGTCCGACCGGCGCAATTGTGTCGGATACTCCGTGCGCGAACTATATCTCGGAACAATTACGGATGGCGGCGAGTTCCACGATTCCTTACGCCACGTTGCCGATCAAGAACAGACGACCACGTACTGTTCCTCTGTCGATCCATGGCATCGGCCCGCCGATCGAGGCTCACCTCGGCAGGCGCAGATGGGATTCGACCTTTTTTTCACTAGCGGCGTGACCCGCGGATTGCCTGCGATGGTTCCGGTCGCCATGCTCTACGATACCCCTGACAATGCAGTGGCCGAGATCGCTTACCTGGAAAAACGCCACTATCCGATTTCGTACGTAGAGATGGGAGAAGAAGCTGACGGACAATATATGCTTCCCGAGGATTATGCCGCTCTTTACGTGCAGTGGGCGACGGCGCTCCATAAGCTTGATCCCGCGCTGAAACTTGGCGGCCCGTCTTTCCAGGGTGTAAACCGCGATATCGAAGTCTGGCCCGATGCCAGCGGACGAGTCTCCTGGACCGCTCGATTCCTCGACTACTTAAAACAACACGGCCGCATGAAAGATCTCGCTTTCTTTTCCTTCGAGCACTATCCCTACGATCCATGCCGTATTCCGTGGGCCTCTCTTTATGACGAGCCCGAACTGATGCGCCACATCATTCAGGTCTGGCATGACGATGGCGTGCCCGCCGACATGCCGATGCTTATAACCGAGGGGAATCTTTCGTCCGCCGCTAGCGAAACTTATCAGGATATTTTCTCCGGCCTGTGGCTGGCGGATTATATTGGATCGCTCCTCGATGCCGGTGCCAGGGGCGTTTATTACTTCCACTATCTTCCGTTGCAGATGGAGCCGGGCTGCAATAGTTCTCCGGGTACATTCGGGATGTCCACCGTTGACGCGTCCTACAACATTCAGCAGCCGTTGGCCCAATTTTTTGTGGCGCAACTCATCAACACGGAATGGGCTCAGCTCGGAGGAGGAGAGCATCAGGTCTATTCCGCCAAGGGTGATCTGGAGGATGGCGCGGGCCGCGAACTCGTCACTGCTTACGCTTTGAAGCGCCCAGATGGACAATGGGCTTTGATGATCGTGAATCGCGATCAGGAGAATGCCCATCGCGTCCGGATTGCATTCGATAAAGGTGGCGGATCAGCTACGAGATTTGCTGGTCCGGTTGACATCGCTACTTTTGGCAGTGCCCAATACAAGTGGAATCCATCGCGAACACGCTTCCTGGCACATGCGGAAGTGGCGGGGGCACCTACGGTGGTGAGTTACACGAACGGAACCGCCGACCCGGACGGCCCGATCTTGCGCACGAAACAGCAGGCCGGTGAAAACTCGGCGTACGATCTGCCTGCAGCGACGGTGATAGTCATTCGCGGGAAGATGGCAGGCAAATAACTCAAAGGGCGGATCTTTCTCTCAGGACAGTGAAAAGACACGCGTTTTGCACCCGTTTTGAGGTTAACATCCGGATCGGATTTTTTCGCTGAGAACCGCGAATGGAACAGCGAAAGAATCCGGACTTCCGAGTGCCAGAAAGCTACCATTTTTTGCGGGTTCAAATTGGGTCGGTTCTAGAGGGCGGAAACTGGGCCAGTTTTGGCCGAGAGATACGGTCCAAATTCGCCGTTTACGTCAATTAAGATTACAAAACGAATTGAGCTACACTCTTTATCCAGGCGGAGGAGACGATTCTGAATGCTCTACCCCAGTCGATAGCGCGGTCGAGCAGCGAGTTGTCCAGGTCGGTTCGGGCGCACATCACTCTCGCTAAGGACACGGAGGAACTATGGCACGAGATGGCTTGTTACACTGTGAACTTGAGAAGTCGAAAGATAAAGATGAAAACGGGAATCAAGTGACTACTATCAAGTGTCATGGCGATCTGGTCAGTAACACCGCGGGTGAGATAAAAGAACTGGTGAGGCCCCTCATTCCTCTTGGCGGTCGCATCATTATCGACCTTGGTGATGTAAAACATCTGGATAGCGCGGGTCTCGGAGCGCTGGTTGGCCTCAAAACGTCCGCAATCAAGCAAGGGCCATGCAGGCTTGAACTAGCCAACTTGACACCTGGCGTTCTGGAATTGCTGCGCATCACTCATCTGACGCAGATGTTCTCGTCGTAAGGCCGACCTGATTTTGACTTTGTCCCGACGCATTTCACTAACCATGAGTCAATTTTCAGTTAGTGAAATCGCTGATTTCGACATTTCCTTTCGAGTAGCCCGTGACTCGGGCGCAATGCAGCCACTAGCTCCGATGAATTTCACGGTTTTAGCGGCCTGCCTCGGATCAGCTAGAATTCACCCGAGAGACTGACCCACGCCGATGAGCTTCGAACCGATTGAGAACTACGGGGTGATTGGCAATATGCGCTCGATTGCGCTCGTGGGCGTAAACGGTTCAATTGACTTTCTCTGCTACCCAAATTTCGATTCTCCCACCGTGTTTGCAGCGCTGCTCGATGATGAGAGAGGTGGCTGTTTTCAGATTCAGCCACAACTCAGAGAAAGGCGGGTACGGCAGATGTTGCCGGACACGAACATTCTGCTCACGCGATTTCTTGCGGAGGAGGGTGTGGCCGAGCTGACTGACTATATGCCCATTGGGACAGACGGGGAGCAACCGAATGAGATTATCCGCACCCTGACTGTTATCAGGGGCG
>Ga0185299_10000326_pt1 | contig 141108 bp, 127 predicted proteins | sample PaiPotPPA55metaG_FD_128002 | JGI IMG/M metagenome (GOLD analysis project Ga0185299, IMG submission 128002) | Iron sulfur acid spring bacterial and archeal communities from Banff, Canada, to study Microbial Dark Matter (Phase II) - Paint Pots PPA... ...
GAGGGGGCGATACGGCGACGCGGCGAAGGGGCGAAACGGCGAAACGGCGAAACGGCGACACGGCGATACGGCGATACGGCGATACGGCGATACGGCGATACGGCGATACGGCGATACGGCGATACGGCGATACGGCGATACGGCGAAGGGGCGATACGCTTGCTCAGGGCTGGCGGCTCACGTCTCACCAACGGCAGCGGGCGCTGCCTCTTTCTGGCGTTCGATGTAGCCGTAGACCTCAGGTAGAATGAAGTGGGCGGCTAGGAAGGCGATCAGGGAAGAGAACGAAACTAACAACGTGGACAGGGCGATGCCCCAATGTTCGAATAGGACCGGGAATAGAAAGATGGTCAGGAAGTTGGGGAGCTTGACGAAGACATAGCCGAAACCGGAGGCGGTGGCTTTGTAGCGGGAGGGGGCGACCATTGAACAGATGGTCATACCATTCGATGCGGACCAGTAATGGAACCACATTAACGAAGCGGCGGCGATGGGGAGCGCAATTTTCCAGTCCAGTTGGAGGAATAACGCGGCTGCAAGTAGTGAAAGCCAGGTGCCGCCGAAACCCCATTGGGAGATGCCACGATGGCCTAGCTTGGGCGTAATTTCCGGAGCAACAAATCCGCTGATGGTGGCGATGATGTAGATCCCGGCTAAGAGAAAGTTAATCGTCACCATGTCCTTGACCCCGGCTAGCGTGAAAATAATTGGAAGATAAAAGCCAAACGCGGAGAACTCGATCCCTTGGGCCGCGTTCGAGATCCAGGCGTAGATGCTGGCTCGCCGACGAGTCTTGTCCTTCCAGATATCAGCGAGAAAGTCGCGGGTACGCGGACGCTGAATCTGGTGGTTTTCATCCGGTAGCATGTCCAACGGATCATTGAACATCTGTTTAGCGACCTTCTTGGCTTGTTTAAATTTGCCGGCTTGGATCAGGGAAAGAGCGGTATCGGAGATATCGAGCCGCATGAGGAAAAGGATCAGGGCGGGAACTGCGCCCAAGGCGAGACCGATCCGCCAGAGCAAGCCATGATCCATGCCGCTCAGGAACATGATGGTGACCACGATAATACAAGCGACTTCGCCGATGCCGAACATACCTTGCCAGCGGTTGCCCATCACTTCGCGTTTACCTTTCGGCATCGATTCCATGATGTAGGCGTAACCGGAGGCGATGTCGCTGCCCAGCGGTACCCCGAGAAAGAATCGGATGATCACCAGTTCCCACATATTGTGGGCGAACGCTTGGGTTATCGCGAGAACGACGAACAGCGCCATGGTGCTAAGGAACACCATCCGACGTCCGAGACGATCGGCTGCCCAGCCACCGATGACAGCGCCAAGCAAGGCGCCGAGTTGTACTGAAGCCGACGCTAAGCCGAGTAAGGCGGCGTCTGGTTTGAATTCGTTCTTGATGAAGATCAATAGAAACGAAATCGAATACAAGTCCCATGCCTCGATGAGGATAGTGGTGATCATCAGCCAACCGGTTCGGGTGCCGCTCTGGGTTCCTTCCTTGCTGAGAATGTGAGCGGCGGCTTTATCCGACAGTTTTTGCAGGTCTTCCTGACTGGAAATCATTTTGGGGGATCCTTGGGGGGGTGAGCCAACGATACAGAATAGCCGCAAAAAGGCACAAAAAATAACCGCGAATGGACACGAATGGACACGAAACAAAAGGCGAATCGCAGATTTACGCAGATGGGGGCTGGGGAGTGGACAGAGTGGACGTAGTGGACTCTCGACTTCGCCCTGTCGTTCTAAACTCCAGGAGGCTACGTCGGGCAAGGAGTGGAGGGAGTGGACCGGATCATGGAGCACGAGCTGAATTTATTTGCGTACGTCTGCGTTAATCTGCGGTTGGCCTTCTCTTTGCGCCTTTGCGTCTTTGCGTGAGATTTTATTTCTTCTACAGTCAGAGCGATGAGAGCTTTTTTGGTCGGTTTGGTGATCGGGATTATTGTCGTGCCGGCGGCGGTGTTTCTTTATATTTGGCTAGGGTATGCGCCGGTTTCGACGAAATCGCCGCCGCTGCCTTTCGAACGGAAGTTGGCGGGAATTGCGCTGCACAAACGGATCGAAAAAGAGGCGCCCAAGGAATCGCCGGTGCAGCCGACTGAGCCGAATCTTTTAGCCGGCGCCAAGATTTATGTTCAGGACTGCGCGGTTTGTCACGGGATGATGACGGACCAGGAGTCGGCGATTGCGAAAGGGATGTTCCCTGAACCGCCTCCGCTGCTTAATGGGGGCGGGGTAACGGATGATCCAGTGGGTCAAACGTATTGGACGGTTGCGAACGGGATCCGGTTGACGGGTATGCCGGGTTTTAGTGGTTCACTGACCGAGGAACAAGTGTGGCAGGTGAGCCAATTCTTGGCTAACGCCGAGAAATTGCCGCAGAGCGTGAAGGATGCGCTATCGCAACCAGAAAGCCATTAATAGCCGCGAAAGATCGTAAAGAGCGCAAAAGTAACCGCAGATTTACGGCAGATGAAGAGCTAGGAATAGCCGCGAAAAGGCACAAAAGGCACAAAGATAACCGCGAATGGATCCGCCTACGCAAAGCCTACGGCGCGACAGGCTACGAATAAACGCGAAGAAAAATACGAATCCACCTACGCCAAGCCTTCCTACTTCGTCCCTCGTTCCCAGAACTACGGCGGACAAGACGGCGCGGCAGGCCGCAAAGGATCGCACAGAGCACAAAGGGAAGACGGAGAATAGATAGATTCACAAAAGGACACGCGGGGTTGTCCCACTAAGATTTTTTTACAGAAGGAAACGAAGGTAACGAAGGGGGGCCAGTGAAAGGTGAAAAAATCTCACGCAAAGGATGGACACTTTGGGTGGGTGCCACGGAAGTGGACTTTAGTGGACCCAGTGGACCGAGTGGATGGAGTGCCAGGCAACATCTGCGTAGATCTGCGTTAATCTGCGGTTCGTGTTTTCCTTCGCGTTTTTTCGTAGCCTGTCGCGCCGTAGGCTTTGCGTAGGCGGATCCATTCGCGGTTGTTACTTCCTGGCGTAGACGATGGCGCCGCCCATGTGGCCGGTATTCAGGGTTTCGTGCATGAGGTCATAGAAATGGGAGGCGTATTCCCAGGTTTCAGCGCCGCATTCTTCGATCAGTTTAGGGCGTAATTCGCGGATCCGGTCGGAGAAAGTTTTGTACCAACGGATGTAATCCGGGGTTATATCCTGGATCGTTTCCAGGGTCCAACCGGTCTCATTTAGCAATGAACCGATAGTAGACAAGATCAATGGTTGCCAATGCAGAAGTTCGACATGTTTGCCTAACGCTGATCCTTTGAAGCTCCCGGGGTCGGTGTACTCGAAAATCGCGAGTCGAGCACTCGGTTTGGCATTGTGGGCGAAAGCGCGGAGGGCAGCGGGTTGGTCGGTGAACGCGTAAAAGGAATTGAAGCAACAGATAATATCGAAGGTCTGGGGTCCTATCCGTTCCGCCTCTTCTACCGGGCAGACGTCGAATGTGATTTCAGGGTAGATCTCGTGTGCTCTTTGAATTGATTCGCCTTCGATATCGATGCCGGTGACTTTTCCCCAACCGGCACGTTGGATATAAGCCGCGGTACCGCCACGTCCGCATCCGGCATCGAGTACTTGCTGGGCCGGATCCTTGGGCAACGCATTCCAAACTAGATCGATGGATTCGGTTTCCCCCGCGTGGGCGTAGTCACCGCCACGGGCTAGAGCTAGAAGACGTTTTCCTTGGTAAGAGTTAAGGCGCATAAGGGGGGTGAAAGGTGATTGGTGAAAGGTGATTGGTGATTGGGGGGAGACAGGTGAGAGGTGAAGGAACTGGATGGGTTTTTCTTTTGTGCCCTTTGAGCCTTCCGCCTACGCCAAGCCTATGGCGCGACAAGTTTTCGTGGCTATTATTGGGTTTTTTGTGACCGGATATGAAGCAGAATAAATACGACGAACCTGAGTTTTTCGCGGAATACAGCCGGATGCCGCGCTCTATTCATGGGCTAGGTGCGGGGATGGAGTGGGAGACTTTTCGCGCGCTATTGCCCGATCTACGTGATAAGCGAGTGCTGGATCTGGGATGCGGGTTCGGTTGGCATTGCCGTTACGTCCACGAACACGGCGCCAGTAAGGTGGTGGGAATCGATTTATCGGAGAAAATGCTGGCTCGGGCGAGAGCGACCACTGACGAGCCCGAGATAGAGTATCGCCGGTGCGCGATCGAAGACATTGAGGTTTCAGCGAACGAGTTTGACGTCGTGATTAGCTCTCTCGCTCTGCACTACATTGAAGCATTCGATCTTGTGTGCCGGAAGGTCGGCAGTTGTTTGATCTCGCAAGGCTTATTCTTGTTTTCGGTCGAACATCCGGTCTTCACGGCGCTGCCGGCCCAGGATTGGTACTATGGATCGAACGGTGAACGTTTGCATTGGCCTTTGGACAACTACCAAATGGAAGGTCGCCGGCAGACTAATTGGTTAGCTGAGAACGTGATCAAATATCACCGAACGGTGGCCACCTATATTAATAGTTTGATCGAGACTGGATTTCGTATCGCTAAGCTCGAGGAACCTAAACCGGCACCGGAGATAGCGGATGCCGACGTACAGGATCAATCGCGACGGCCACCTTTTCTGGTGGTCGCGGCGGTCCAGGAATAGTAACCGCGAATGGACGCGAATAGGGCCCACGAATGGACACGAATGAAAATCTCACGCAAAGCCGCAAAGCCTTCGGCGCGACAAGCCGTTTGGGTGGTGGTCAGCGCATTTCAGCTTTCACCCTCTTACCTTTGCGTCTTTGCGGCTTTGCGTGAGATTTTTTCTTCGCCTTTTCTCTGCGGTCTTTGCGCTCTTTTGCGGCTATTCCGGGTTGTTGACGGCGGCCTCGGGATGAGGCTGCTCCACGGTTATTTAGTCGAGAAAACCAGGTCGATGGTGGTTGAGCCGCCTGGGTTCACGGCGGCAACGACTAGGTCGTAGGTTTGGCCTGACTCTAGATCGGATACCTCGAATTTGTTGTCCTTGGTTAGAAAGGTCTCGGCGACGTTGCTGAGACGATAGAGCGTGCCGTGAAGGATGATGACTTGATCTAACCAGACGGTGTACCCCGTGGCTCGCAGAGTCTTATCCCAGGTTATGACCGCGGATGTGGTTGCTGGGGTTACGGCTAAGCCGGTAATCTGTTTCGGACGGGTACCGGACCTGGTGGCATCGATTATCTGTTGGGCCAGACCACCGCCCCAGAGTGATCCTGTGCCGCAGCAATTGTTATAGACAGAGCCGGCACCGTAGCCAGGTGTTCCGAAGATTATGGCGTTTCCGTTGGAACCATCCAGGATTTGATACAGCTCAGTGTCTTGGTAAAAGATAGGATTCACAAACCCGAGCTGAGTGTTGGTGAGATATTTTAAGCCGGCATTCAGGATGCTCAGGTAACCAGCCCAGATGGGAGCGGATACACTGGTGCCGCCTACCTGTAACCAGCCGCCGTTAGGCCTGGAATACACCGCAACTCCGGTGACCGGATCGCCAAGGGCAGCGACATCCGGTACATTGCGGTAGGTGGCAGATCCGCCGTTGGCAGAAACCCATTGCGCAGGTTGCCAACTGGGGATGGGCCAATAGGTACTGACTCCGCCGCCAGTGGCGCCGTGCCCGGACCCAAGACGATTCCAGACTGACTCCGTTACATAAACTTGGCCCGGTCCGGTCGAAAGGCTGGTACCGCCGACCGAAGTTAGCAGGGGTTGCGATGCCGGGTCAGCCACATTGTAGGTAGCCGGATAATTCTCGGTTCCGGTTACGCCATAAGCACCGTCATCACCAGCACTAGCCAGGACGGTGATGCCTTGGCTCGCTAACTGGGTTAACGCGGTGTTCTCCGCTGCCATTTGGGCCGTGCCCTGGGTCGTCTCATCGAGGCCGTAAGAGATACTAAGAACTTGGGCTTTGTTATCTGTGGCTACCTGATCCAAGGCAGCGAGCAAAGCGACACCGAACGGATCGTTTCCGTCCTCGTAAGCCACGACTTCTTTGACGTGCGGGTTAATGGCGATGACCATGTCGATATCGATCACGGCTTCGAGTTCGACCTGAAAATTGTATACGTAACCGTCGTACCCGTTCACGCCGACAAACGTGATGGACGGATGCGGTAACTTCATCCGGTTAAGATAGGTTTCGACGTCATATTTGAAGAACCCGCCCTGTTCGAACACGGCAACAGTTTGAGGAGCAAGTGGGCCGAACTTTGGGATCCGGTAAGCGGTTCGCAGGTCAGAGGGAGCGAATGCGCCTCCAGGGCCCGATCCGCCGGCGGTATCGGTTCCAATGGCTGGGGTCAGGGCATCTTCGCCGAACGATTTGTAGACTTTAGCCAGGGGAGCGTACTGGATACTGTTGGTTAGGCCGATCACGCCGGTTACCCGGTTAGCGATGGCGTCCGGGATGGTGGGTTCGACGCCGGCTGAATAGAATTCTGAGCCGTCGGGGGACCGATAATTGTTGAGTTGGGTTTTAAACAGGGTTTGGAGTTGGGCAACGGTTCCGCGCACGATCAAAAAGGTGCGGGCGCCGGCTTCATGCACAATGGTTAGGCCGTTAGCAGTTGCCCATTCTTTTAACGCGGCAAATTCGTCGGGATTCGCGCCGTAGCGAGCGGCGAATTCGTCCGGAGTAATGTATTTTCGGTAAAGGGGATCTTTTGGGTTGGATACGTGCTCAACAAATTGAGCGGCACCGGCGCGGTCTCCTAATGGTAGCGATAAGATCACATTGATCTGTTTTCCCGCATCAACCGCGGAGAGAACCGTCGATTTAGCGACCATGGGTGATAGGTTGATGTTGGCCGCTGTCGCTGCCCGGACAAAGCCTGCCATCAGCATTAGCGAAGTGAACGCACCCAGCGTCACATTCCGAACTAGACGCCATTTGGCGTCTTGCGTTAATTGGGCCGAAATATTCCGGCCCTCCATGTTGAGTAAGCTTTCCATAGGTTTTCGCGAATCTGGGGTCTCTCAGCTGGAGGGAGAAAATTCGTGGAACGAAATTCATGTTAGTCTGAGTACCCCAAGCAAAAACCTCGTCGTGTATCATTGTTCGAGACAAGGAAACAAGTCTTTTTTACCGCGAAGGGAAGAAAGAGGGACCGCGAATGGATCCGCCTTCGCAGGGCCTTCCTTCGTCGTCCCTTGGATTTTTTACAGAAGGAAACGAAGGTAACGAAGTTCGGCGAGTGGACGGAGTGGACCTAGTGGACGGGAGTGGACTTAGTGGAGGGTGAGGCGAGGGCCATCGGCGGGGAGAACTTTTCGAGGACGACGACGAGGACGATTGGGCGGCGTTGCCGCGCTATTCGCGGAGGCGAGCGGAGCGGCCGTAGATTAGGAGCATGGTTAGGAGGACGCCGCCGTAGATGATTTGGCGGCCGGCTTCGGGCATTTGCAGGACGGAGAGCATGCTCTGGAGGAGGACGATTAAGAGGACGCCGATTACGGTGCCGATGTAGCGGCCGCTGCCGCCTAAGACGTTGGTACCGCCTAATACAATGGCGGCGATGGCGGGTAATAGGTAGGCGTCGCCCATGCCTTGATAGGCTTTGGTTGAGTAACCGGTTAACATGATACCACCGATGGCAGCGGCGATGCCGCTGACGATGAATGCGCCAATGATGACGAGCCGGGTCGGTACTCCAGATAAGTAAGCCGCGCGTTCCCGGTTACCGACGGAATAGAGATAACGGCCGAACTGGGTGGCACGCAGAAGAAAGATCAAAACGGCGGAGACCGCGATCCAGACGAATAAAGCGTTGGGGATGCCGAAGGTGCGATCAACGGCGAGGGTGGCCATTAATTGGGTGGCATGACTCGCCGGGGCGGCGCCGCCGGTATATAAGACCACTAAGCCTTGTAATACGGCGTTCATGCCTAAGGTGAAGATCATCGATGGAACCCGTAACCAAGCGACCCCGAGGCCATTGATGAGGCCAACTAAGGCGCCGCACCCGAGGCCGACCGGGAACACGAGTAAGCCGGCGGTATTTTCAACGTGAGCGACGGCGGTGCCCATCATAGCGGCCATGGTGATGGTCCAGGGGATCGAAAGATCAATGTGACCGAGTAGGATCACTAACATCGAGCCTCCGGCGATGATGCCGAGAAATGATGCTACTTCTAATTGTTGTAAGAGGTAGTTAGGCGAAACAAAATTGCGGTTGATGGTGGATCCGATGGCCAGGATCACCAGGATACAAGCGCTTGCCGCAATGATCGGTTGATTTTCTTTGGTGAAGATCCGGTTCACAGGAAAACGTCCATTTGGTTTTTACGGCGTAAGACCCGAACGGCGCCGAGACAGACTGCGCCTAACAAGATGAGGCCTTGAAACAAAGGCTGCCAAAGGGCTGGGGCATTAAACACGAATAGAAGATCGCTAATGGTACGGAGAACGAAGGCGCCGCAGATCGAACCGATCACACCGCCTGATCCTCCGAATAACGAGGTACCGCCGATGGCCACGGCAGCGATCGAGTTCAAGGTATAAAAACCGCCTTGGCTGGAGCTGGCTTCACCGGAGAGGGAGATCAGCGATAACAGGAGGCCGCCGCAAGCAGCCAGGAATCCGGCTAGTGCATACGCGGCAAACCGGGCGCGGCCGATGGCAAGACCTGACATATAGGCCGCGCGTTCGGATGATCCCACGGCATAACAATTCCGGCCGAGAACCGTGCTGCGGAATGGCCACCAAACAAAGATGACGATTCCGACTAACAAAAGGAAGGTCGTGGGGATCCCGAAGACGTCGTAGGTTAATGCGTTGCTGAGATCTTCGTTCACCTCGCCCCCCGGGCTTGGGCGTAACAAGAGAGCGATCCCGAAATAGACTGCGCCCGTGGCCAGGGTAGCAATGATCGGTTGGATCCGGCCGAGAACGACAATCACGGCGTTGATGGTTCCCGCTAAAAGGCCGCTGGCTAGAATGGCTAACACAGCCAATGCGGTCTGGCCGGGTGACCCGTTCAGGATCACGGAAGAAAGACAAGAGGTCATGGTCATGACCATCCCGACCGATAAATCGAAGCCGCCAGTCAAAATCACCAAGGTTTGAGCCATGGCGACGAACGCCAGAACAACGCCTTTGTTGGAGACCGAGGTTAAGACGTTGGTAGATAACCCGTTCGCTTGTTGGGAAGCGAACAGGATGAACATCACGGCGAACACGGCAAGACTGAGAGCCGGTCCGGTGTTGCGTTTCCAGAACCGGTTGACGGCCTCCCAGGTTGAGACTTTTTGGGTGCTGATTTCCGCGGCCTGGCTAACGATCTGGGTGGAGTCATGGTTCTCGCCCAGGTTCAACGAGGCAGTGATCAAATTATGCTCATTTAAATCTGAGCCGCTGAGCTCGCGTATCAGTTTGCCACCGTAACAGACTACTACCCGGTCGGACATGCCGATCAGTTCTTCGTAATCGGTCGAATAGAAAAGGATGCCAAGACCGGTGCCGGCCAGTTCCCGCATCAAACGGTACAACTCTTGTTTAGTACCGACATCGATGCCTCGGGTCGGATCGTTCAAGAGGAGGATTCTGGGCTGTTTCAACAGCCATTTACCGATCACAACCTTTTGTTGGTTGCCTCCGGATAATGTTCTAACCGGAGAGGCAAGGTTATTGGCCAGGATCTGAAGTTTCGCGACGATGTCATTGGTGGCTGCTCGTTCCCGGGCACGATCGATGAGACCGAACCGGCTGAGATCCGGGGATGCGGCCAGAACCAGGTTGTCCTGGATGGACATCGGTAAGAGTAATCCCTGGGTTTGGCGGTCTTGAGGAATCAATGCCAGTCCGATGTTTCGGGCTGTGGCTTGGCGTGGGTGTTCGATCGTGGTTCGACGACCATCGATGTAGACTTCGCCGTTGAGGCCGCGAAGCACACCGAATAGTGCTAGTAGGAGTTCGCTTTGGCCCTGGCCGTCTAATCCGCCCAGGCCGACGATTTCTCCGGGGGCAAGTTTTAGGGAGATGCCGTTGAGGACGCTGTACCAAGAGAGGTTTTTGATTTCTAAGAGAGAAGAGGGTTGGGGGCGTGTGGGCGTGTCGGCGTATGGGCGTGTCGGCGATGGGTTCGAGGACGAGGACGACGACGAGGACGAAGTGCTGCGGAAGTGGACGGAAGTGGACGAAGTGGACTCAGTGGACGGAGTGGAGCTTTCGTGTTTCGCGGGATAGGCTCTGGCGACTTCGCGTCCGATCATCATCGGGACGATTTCTTCTGTGGTCCGGCTGGACATGGGGAAGGTCTCGATGTGTTTGCCGTTGCGGAAGACCGAACAGATATCGGCTAGGGCGGAGATCTCGGGCATCCGATGCGAGATATAGAGGACCGCGACCCCTTGGTCGCGTAATCCGCGTACAATGCGGTAGAGATGGTCCACGTCTCTGGCAGTGAGGGCAGAGGTGGCTTCATCCATGATGATGAGGCGCGGGTTACGGACTAAGGCTTTGGCGATCTCCACCATTTGTTGGCGGGAGAGCGGTAGGTCTTTAACGCGTTCATCCGGATGAATGTCGCCGCAGCCGACCCGATGTAAGACTTCTTTCGCGATTTGGCGTTGGCGCCGGCGATCGATCAGTCCGAAGCGTTTGGGCGGGTCTGCAACGGAGATGTTATCGGCGACCGAAAGATCGGGTAAGAGCGATAGCTCTTGGAAAATGCAAACGATGCCGAGCGCGGCGGCATCCGCCGGGGATGCGAATTGGACAGGTTTGTCTTCGACATGCATCTCGCCTTCATCCGGCCGTATCACACCGGCGATGAGTTTCATCAGAGAGCTTTTGCCGGCGCCGTTCTCACCGACGACGGCGTGGATAGTGCCGAGCGTACAGGCGAAGTCGACGTTGGATAAGGCGGTCACGCCGCCGTAGCGCTTGGTGATGGCGTGTAGTCGGAGGAAAGGGGCGGGCATGTGAGAGCGTATGGGCGTGTCGGTGTGTCGGCGTGTCGGCGTGGTGGTGGGGTGTGAGAAGTGATTAGTGATTGGTGATTGGTGGAAGAGGTGAACGGTGGGAAGTGGTTTGGGGCGGGACGGTGAGAAGTGGCTGGATGGTGGCTTAGATGAGACTCATGAGACTAAATAGGACTTATGGGTCGCGGCATGACTCCCGCGCTGGTTGGCCCAAGGCCTACCAATCACCAAGCACCAATCACCAATCACTTCTCACATAAGGACGAGCAGGCGCTCGTTCTTATTGGCTCGTCTTGGCTGCGTTCATTAGTTTGCCGGCGTCGAGTTTGATGTTGCACTGGGCGAAACCGCTGGCGACGAAGAAATCGTCGGAGAGATCAGGGAAATAATCTACGCCCGGTTTCATGGTCTCGTAGTCACACTGAGGGATGGGTGCGGAGATATATTGAGGGAGGCTATTGCCTTGGAGTGCCGACAGGCCGGCTTTGAGCGCCAGAGCTACCAGGGCAGGGGATTGGCCGTAGGACCAGCCTTTCAAGCCTTCACTGGCGTGTTGGGCAATCAGTTTGCGGAAGCCGTTTTCGGCTTCACCGGCAACTGGGATGAAAGGATTTTTGCCGTCGATCAAAGCGCGGACAGCACCGGTGGTGCCGCCTTGGCAGGTCATGCCGTCGAACTTGCCATGAACTGCGATGGCGTCGGCAACGGCTTTCTGAGCGGTACCATCATCCCAGTTACCGACCACTTCGACAGTCTTAATGTCGGCATTTTTGTCGATCACTTCGTGTAACCCTTTGTGACGATCAAGATCGACCGGGTTACCGGCAACGCCGCGGACCTCGATCACGTTTCCTTTTGTCCCCATCTGTTTCTCGATCCATTGACCCATTAGACGGCCGACTTCGACCTGGTCTTCGTTAACGGCAACGATCTGGTCACTGTCGATGGTGTTATCGAAGGAGATGAGAAGGACGCCGGCTCGTTTGGCGCGTTCGACCACCGGTTTAAACGCGGTAGAACTCACGGCGTTGACTAGAACGACGTCGTACCCGGCGTTGATGAAGTTATCAACGGCTCCGATCTGTGCCGCGACATCGGTCCCGGTGCTGACGATCTTGAGTTCTTTAATGAGGGGTTTGATCTCGGGATCTTCAGCGTAAGCCTGGAGACATTTGATCATTTCAATTCGCCAAGTGTTACCGATATAGCCGTTGGCCAGGGCGACGCGGTAGGGAGGTTTTTTGGCTTTGAACTGCAACGTTTTAGTTGCGGAGGAGAACGGTTTAAAACAGTCAGCGGAGGCGGTGTCCGCAGCTCGCACTGGGCTACCGAATTGAGCCAGTGCGAACAGAGAAACCAAAGCCGCTTTGGAGATTAGCTTCTTCATATGTGTGTGGGGGTGCGCTTCGCAGGGGAACGCGCTGCGCAGGGGGAATGATAAGCGGGGGGGGAATCGATGACAAATGGGGAACGGAAGTAACGGAAGTAACGGAAGTAATGGAGTGGTGGAGTGGTGGAGTGATGGAGTGATGGAGTGATGGAGTGATGGAGTGGTGGAGTAATGGAGTGGTGGAGTAATGGAGTGGTGGAGTAATGGAGTGGTGGAGTGGTGGAGTGGTGGAGTGGTGGAGTGGTGGAGTGGTGGAGTGGTGGAGTGGACTGAGTGGACGGGGTGGACTCCCGACTTTGCCCCGTCGTTCGAAACTCCGGGAGGCTATGTCGGACAAGCCAGGGACGCGGGCAAGGAGTGGCGGAAGGGGTGGGCGCGGTTGGCTATCGGCGTTTGTGAATAATGGGCGTAGTCTGACTACTCGTGAATGTTCAGCATATGCTGAAACTGGGCCGCATGGAGGCGGCCTTTTCCGCGATTTTTTTTGACACGGACAATGTTGGCGTAGTAAAGCTACGGGATTAGGTCATTCTCATTGGCTTTACAATAATCCCCGTGCTGGCCTGGAGCGGTAGAACCTGGCTGGCAATCATCTTCTAAAACCCCCATCTAGAAAGCAGCAGAATGGAGAACACACCCCCAGACCATGCAGACATGGTCGCGATCAGCCGGCGCCGAGCGTTTGCTTTGGCGACAAAGTTAGGATTGGGAAGTGCAGCCCTGGGCAGTGGACTGAGTACCGCTTTAGCAGCGGATGCGCCTCCTTCGGGAGGGTTACCGAAAAAGCCGTACAAGTTCTTTTTCGTTTGTCACGTCACGCTCGATCAATTTTTTACTCCCACGATCTACGGGATCCAGGACGCCTGCGCGGCATTGGGGTGCCAGTATCAATGGACGGGTTCTCAGAAAAATGTGGTGTCGGAAATGGTGAACGCGGTACAGACCGCGGTGGCTGAGAAAGCGGATGGTATCGCGGTTTGTTTGGTGGATCCGAAAGCTTTTGATGCGGCGGTCGGGATGGCGAGTGATGCCGGGATTCCGGTGATCGCTTTCAATGCGGATGTGCCATCGGGAAGCCCGAACCGGCGCCTCGCTTATGTCGGGCAGCCGTTGTTTCAGTCCGGTTATAACGCGGCTATGAAATGGCTGCCTCAGGTGAAGAAGGCGGGTCATGTGATGCTGGAGATCGGGGTGCCAGGCTCGTTGAATACACAGCCGCGCCTGGACGGTTACATCCAAGCGATCAAAGATCATGGGAACGGGATCACGTATGATGTTGTGAATGCCGGGCCAGATCCGGCGACTGAGATTTCGCGAATCGAGAGCTATTATCTTAGTCACAAAGATGTAGCGGGCCTTTTCGCGACTGGTGGTTCTGATACCTATGCGTGCGGCTTTGTGTCGAACAAATATGGGTTGGCTAAATCGGGAGTCGTGGTAGCCGGGTTCGATCTTTTTCCGCAGACCCTGGCCTTTATCAAAAGCGGGGATGTAGCGTTTACGGTCGATCAGCAAGCTTATCTGCAAGGATATTTGCCGTTATTGCAGATGTATTTGTTCAAGGTCTCGAAAGGATTGGTGGGGCCGACCGACTGCGATACGAGTCATGCATTTGTGACCAAGGATAATGTTGAGCAATATCTGGGTAAGACGCGGTTTGAGGGCTCGACGAATGCGCAGCCCTCGTAAGAGCAACCGCGAATGGACGCGAATAACAACCGCGAATAAGCGCGAATAGAATCTCACACGAAGCCACGAAGACAGAGATGAACCGCGAATGGACGCGAAAGAAGACAGAGAAAACTCACGCAAAGCAGACTTAAGACAGAGTTAATCGCAGGAAGGATGCGAAAACGTCTTACCTTGAGGCATTGGCTGGAAAAATTTAGGTCTGATCGAGCAGTTGCCGAATTGGTCACGCGGGCCGGCCTGAAAGCATAGAAGCGTGGAAACAACTAAAGTTGGGGCTGAAAAGCGTGTGGTCGGAATTAAGGGGCCGGCCAATTTTTGGGAGAAGGTGTTGTTTCTGCTTTCGCGGCATCGCGAGACGAGTATCGCGGTGATTGCGCTGATTCTGGTGATCTATTTCCAGGTTGGGAGCAACGGCGGTTTTTTGACGGTTCAGTTTTTGGGGGTGGTACTGCGGGATACGAGCCGGCTGGGATTGATTGCGGTGGCGGAAGTGATGTTGATGATCACCGGGGAGATCGATCTCTCGGTGAGCGGCACGTTCGCGTTGGCGCCGTATATCATGGCGTTGATGTCAGCGGTTTGGGGTACGCCGTTGGTGTTGGGGGCGTTGGTGGGAGTCGGGCTAGCGGTTCTGGTGGGTGTGCTTAACGGACTGATTACCGTGCGGTTTCGGGTTCCGTCTTTGATCACTACGGTGGGGACCCTTTTCCTGCTGCAAGGGTTTGTGGTCTCGATTTATAACAGCCAACCGATTGTGACCCCGGTACAAGAACCGTTTAATGCGATCTTTGGGGAGAGTCTTTTTGATCCGCGGGGGGATTCACTTTTTACCTGGCATGGAGTGACCGCGTTCAGCCCGCTTTTATGGACGGTTCTGGCGGTCGTGGCCATTGCGGTGGTGTTACACCGGACGACTTTCGGGCTGCATACGATCGCTACCGGTAGCAATCTGGTGGGAGCACGCGAGATCGGGGTACGAACCGATCGGATCAAAGTTTATAACTTTATGATTGCCGGTGGGTTCGCCGGGTTTGCCGGGATCTTGAATACCTGCCAGTTCTCTTCGGCGGATCCGGCAGCGGGTGGACCGTTTCTCACTTTGCAAGCAATTGCTGCAGCGGTGATCGGCGGGACCTCGTTGTTAGGAGGATCAGGAACAGCGGTGGGCGCGTTGATCGGTGCGTTTGTGGTGGCGACGCTGAACAATGGGTTGGTGATGTTGGGTGCTCAAGCCACCGTGTCGGACATTTATCTGGGTGCCGGGATTTTGGCGGCAATGATATTGAATGTTCAGGTTGATCGGCTTCGTACCCGGAGACGGATATGAGTTCTCTCGTTATTCCACCGCTTAGTTCGGCCAATCCAGTGATCCTGGAGATGCGTCATATCAGCAAGACTTTCGGCGCCGTCACGGCTCTGGTGGATGTGAGCATTCAGCTTCGACAGGGAGAGGTGCTGGCGTTAGTGGGCGATAACGGCGCGGGTAAATCGACCCTGATCAAGATTTTGTCCGGGTTTCATCAACCGGACGCCGGCAGCATTGTGTTGAATGGTAAAGAAGTGCATTTCGGTTCGCCGCGAGATGCGCGGGCGCACGGGATTGAGACGGTTTATCAGGATCTCGCGCTGATTGGCGACCTGACTGTTTATCACAACATGTTCATGGGGCGCGAGTATCATAAACGGATACTCGGGATGAAGCTGTTGGATAACCGGAAGATGCGTGACCTGGCCAAGAATTATCTGGATACGTTGGGGATCAATATTCCGAGTGTTAACAGCAAGGTGGAGTTGCTTTCGGGCGGCCAACGCCAGTCGGTTGCGGTGGCGCGCTCGATCTATTCGTCGCCGAAGGTGTTGGTGCTGGATGAGCCGTTAGCTGCGCTGGGGGTGCGCGAGGGGGCGAATGTCTTGGGGTTGATTCAGAATCTGCGACGGGAACGTCAGGTGTCGACTATTCTGATCGTGCATAGTTACAATCAGGTGTTTGAGGTGTGTGATCGGATTAATTTTTTACATTCCGGGGAGATCGCGCTGGATGCGTCTACGTCAGAGACGAGTGAAGAAGAATTGATTCGGATTGTGAAATCAGGGTTGGGAAGGGAGGCGATTGCGGCGGCGGCTTCGCGAATAGCGGATACAAAATAGCCGCGAAAGAGCGCAAAGAGCACAAAAATAACCGCGAATGGACGCGAATAGACACGAAGAGAGAATTTCGCGCAAAGGTGAGGGGCGGAAGGGTGGGCGAGACGGGGCGATGGTGCACGCTTGATTCGAGGACAGCGGCTCGACTGAGCTCGCCGAAGTCCTGCCCAACGTAGCCTCCCGGAGTTTCAGACGACGGGGCGAAGTCGGGAGGACGATTACGAGGACGAGGACGATTTTGAGAGCGCGGAGCGCGTCATGGGTGGCCGAGGAATGAGCCGAGGCGTTTTAGGGGTTCGATGCGGTCGCAGAAGATTTTGAAGGTAGCGAGAATGGGGACGGCGAGGAGGGTGCCGGCTACGCCCCAGACGTAGGACCAGAGGAGGAAGGAGACGATGATGGCGATGGGGTTCAGGATTAGCCAACGGCCGAGGAAGAGAGGGGTGGCCAGGTTGCCTTCGATGGCGGCACAGAGGATGTAGGTGACCGGGGGGAGAAAGGCGTACCAGACGTTGTCGAAATGAATGAGGGAGACCAGGGTCATGGCGATAATGCCGCCGGTGGCTCCGACAAAGGGAATATAATGGAGCAAGAAGGCAGCGACGCCCCAGAGAAGCGGGTGAGGTAATCTTAATAAGCCTACCGAGATCCAAACGCTTACTCCGAGTGCGGCATTAATCAGGGTGACGGAGGCGAAGTAACGCGCAGCGGTTTGTTCGATCTCGGCGGCGATTTCGACGACGTTTTGTTTCTCTGATACACCAGGGATCATATCGACCAATTTCTTGAGCAGACGAGCGCCGTAGAGCAGAAGGAAAAACGCGAGGACGTGGACGACGATAATAAGCGCTAAGAAATTTGGAGCGGCCCCAAGCGCGATTTGTACAATGCTCGGTCCGCGAATCGTGACCTCATGCTCGCTCCCCGGGTTTAGCCAATTGCTTAAACGATCGATCGAAGCCGTATTCTTTCGTACGGAATCGATGATGGGTGCTAGACGCTCCTGGATATGATCGAGGTATTGCGGGAGGTCAGGTTGAAATTGGGCTAGCGATAACCAGAGGGCGGCAAGCAGCGAAAGCAAAACCGCCAGGAAGCCGAGCGTGCCGACCAGGGGTGCCCAAAACTCGGAGAGACCGATTTTTCTTAACCAGCGCGTAACTGGGGTTAGGAGAAACCCGAGAAAACCTGCGAGCACAATGGGGAGAAAAAGATCCTCGGCGACCTTCAAGGTGTAAAAGCAGGCAAAGACGAACAAGCCGACTACAGCAAAGGAGAACCAGGGTTTGATTAGCTGATTGACGGCTTGGGTAGATAAGCCGGGAGGGTCGTCGCCTGGGTTGCTTGGTTGATTCATCGACGGGTACTCTTAATAGCCGCAAAAAGGCGCAAAGAGCACAAAAAAAGCACCGCGAATGGATCCGCCTACTATGGAGGACAAGTCGCCCCATCTCCCCCTTTAGCTACGTCGGCTAAGGACGCAAAGACGCAAAGGTAAGACAACCGCAGGTCAAAGGTGATTGGTCGCGAATAAAAGCTCAAGCCAGGAGTCTATGAGCCTGTGGAGGCGCGAACCGCTTGCGCGCCGAGCGTAAGGCCATACTTTTTAACTGAAACCGAGTAAATAGTCTTGATGTAGTACTCTGTTGTAGTCTGCGCCGGTTCGGAGTTGCCGGTGAAATTGCCAAGGATGCGCAAACGTCCAGATGGCTGAACCCATCGAATTCGAGCATTATCGGCTTTTGCAGAATGAGGACGGCTCGCCCGTGGAGCTCGGGCGAGGCGCCATGGGTATTACTTATAAGGCATTCGACAAGAATCTGCGCTGTGATGTAGCTCTTAAGGTTATCTCGGATCGATTGTTAGAGGATCCGACCGCGGCCGGTCGTTTTCTCAGGGAGGCACGAAGCGCCGCTAAACTGCGGCACCGGAACGTCGCTGCCATATTTCACCTTGGTCAACATGGCACGACTCATTTTTACGCCATGGAATTCATCGACGGTGAAACGGTTACCGCCCGGGTGAAACGGGAGGGACCGCTTCCCTGTCTTTTGGCACTCGATATTGCTCAGCAAGTGGCATCCGCGCTGATCGCCGCGGAAACGCAACACCTGGTTCATCGTGATATTAAGCCTTCCAACCTGATGCTGGTCCGAGAAGGTGACGGCGAGATTATCGTTAAGGTCATCGATTTCGGTCTCGCCAAATCGATCCTGATGCAATCCAGCGCGGCGATAACCTCGAGCGGTTTCGTCGGTACACCCTATTTCGCGAGTCCGGAGCAGCTCGACCGCCAGGCAGAAGACATCCGATCGGACATTTACTCCCTGGGGGTGACCCTGTGGTTCATACTGACCGGCAAACCGACGTTCATGGGATCGATTGCGAGCGTGATTGCGCAGCATCTCGATCGTACACCGCCGTTCGATGACTTGGCCATCCTGCCGTCTGAAGTCGTAGCGGTGTTACGACGGATGCTGGAGAAAGATCGGGAAAACCGTATCCAGACGGCAGTCGCGTTGCGGGCGGACTTGAAAGCCTGTATTGAACGGCTCCGAAGCCGGCAAGCACCGGAGCAGTTATCAATTTCAGGGGACGTTAATTTTGAGACGATCGCTTTAAGCACGACTCCGGGATCTGCTTCCTTTCCGGCGCCCGGTGAATTGGTCAAGGGACGTTATCGCCTGATTGAAGATCTGGATCCCAAGAATCCCCGGCACACCTTTTATGGGGAAGACGAACATACTCGGACCCGGGTCGGTCTCCGGTTCTTTCGATTACCAGAGACAGTTGTTACCCAGTTGCAAGAGGAGGCGAGACGTATCCGGGCGGTTTCGCATCCGAATTTCCTAAAAGTGTTCGCGGTTGAACCAGAGCAATCCTACAGTTTCGCCGTATTTGAATGGCTCGAGGGATTCCCATTGTCCGATCTGCTGCGGGTACGGCGAACGCTAACCTCGAGGGAGAGTTGTTTGTTACTGAAGCAGATTGCGCCCACGGTGGACGCGGCGCTCGCTGCGAATCTCTGGCTCGGGCTGGACTTGCACCAGGTCATGGTTCATTTCCCGGAAGGCTTCGGTGAGCCATCGGAAGATCTTGTCCTTCGTTGTCCTCTCGATGAATGGCCGGCGTTCGTGATCAAGCTGGACGCCTTGGGCCGGGCGCATGAGCCGGGTGATACGACGACAGGCGGCCAAACAGGAACCGAGGAAGCGGCACGAGTAGAGCACGGGATCGTACGGGTCGGTCTGCTCGTTTATGAGCTTCTTGGAGGTAAACCGGGCGGGGTTACGCCTCTCCCAAATGCTTCCGAGGACGAGAACCGGGTGTTACGCCGGTGTTTAACTCCGGGTCAAAGCTTTGCGACAGCGGTTGAATTTTATGAGGCATTCAGCGCTTTATCCGAGGGACGGCCTCCTTCGGTCCAAGCGGCGCGAGGTTCTATTCTGCCGCCTGTACACGAGCAGGATAGGCTGGCCCAGACTTCGGCAGGAACAACTGCTGATGAAGTCTCGGCGAAAGATCGATCTATGTCCCGCACGGGAGATCGTAAGAAGCCTTCCTACCGATGGGTTTATCTTCTTTTAGCGATGCTAATATGCGCCGGTGCAGGTTGGTGGTTGGTATCTAAATCGCTTACGCCGCCGACTGAAAATGCGATCGTCAAACCGACGCCGACTGCGAAACCGGTTCTCACGAATCACGCGCCACTGCTGGCCGGGCAACCATGGTCCAACAGTCTCGACATGAAGTTCGTGCCAATCGGGCAAATGCATTTCGCGGTTTGGCAGACGCGGGTGCGCGATTTTGCAGCCTTTGTCGAGGCTACCGGCTATGACGCCGCAGGAGGCATGTCATCGGTCGTGACACAAAATGGGTTCAAACTGAATTTGCTTAGTTGGAAAGAACCTGGGTTCGTACAGACTCCGGATCATCCGGTTGTCGGTATCAGCTGGGAAGATGCGGGCCAATTTTGTGAATGGTTAACCCGAAAGGAAAGGGCAGAAGGTATCTTGTCCGCCTTTCAACGGTATCGGCTACCAACCGATGCGGAGTGGAGTTTTGCGGTTGGATTAGCGCGCGAAACCGGAAGTACTCCGGAGGAACGGAGCGGTGGTGTGAAGAATGTCTATCCTTGGGGTACCCGCTTCCCGCCACCGAACGATTTCGGTAACTATGCGGGCAGCGAATCGCGAGACAGCGCGCCGCAGAACTGGCCGGTTATAGCCGGTTACCATGATGCTTACCCTCGTACCGGGCCGGTTACCGCATTCGCGCCTAACCCGAAAGGGATCTCAAGTTTAGGTGGGAACGTATGGGAATGGTGCGAGGACAAGTACAAGAACGGCCTGAATTGGCGAACTCTCCGGGGCGGTTCGTGGGCGACATCGCGAGCGGAAGAGACGCTCTCGTCTTATCGCCGGGGGTACGGTCCTTATTTTCGCAGTGATGATGTCGGTTTTCGATGTGTTATCGCCTCCGACGGAGAACATGAATGAAATTGCTCAAGTTTAACCTCGTCTTCATCCCGGTCCTGGTACTTTGTTTTGGGGCGATCGGTTACCTAACTCAACAAGCCTTGTTGGAGTCTGCACGCCGGCAGGTGGAGCAGAATGCTCGAATCATAATGGAGGCAGCGCTTTCCAGCCGGACCTACACCACCAAACAGGTTGCTCCGCTCCTTTTACAAAAGAATTTCAAGCTGCAAACGGCGGTGGCAGAACTTCGTAAGACGATTGAAGAAGTGCCGAAATCAGTCGATCAGAATGTTCCGAACGATCTTCGAGTCAGTGTGAAGCGCGGATTCGTCCTTGGCCAACAGCATGCCTTGTCCGCTTTGGAAGAGTTTTTAAACTCTATCAAGGGAAAGTCCGACGAATTACTGGATACCGAGTTTCATCCCCAATCCGTGCCGGCGTTTGCCGCGACGGAAATCTTTGGATATTTGCGGGAGAAATTTCCTAACTACTTTTATAAGGAAGCAACGTTAAACCCGACTAACCCGCGGGACCGAGCGACAGATTGGGAAACGGATATTGTTAACCAATTCCGCGGAGACGCGGAGCATAGCGAGATATCGGCCTCTCGCGATACGCCGAATGGAATATCGGTGTTCTTAGCTCGTCCGATCAAAGTGAATAATGTTAGTTGCCTGGAGTGCCACACCACGGCGGAAAAAGCGCCGGTGGAAATGATTAAGCTCTACGGCACCGCCAACGGATTCGGCTGGAAATTGGACGATATCATTGGGGCCCAGATCGTTTCGGTGCCGTTGTCTGTCCCTTTGCAGGCAGCGGAAGCTGCTTTTCGCAGTTTGTTATGGTGGTTTATCGGGGCGTTTCTGATCATTTTAGTTGCCGCGAACGTGATGGTCTTGGTGCTCGCGAGGGCGAAGCCCAGATAGAAGAAATCTAATCGCCGCGAAAAGTCCAGCCGTGGACACGAGTGGACGAAACGGCGAAACGGCGATGCGGCGTATGGAGTGGTGGACTGAGTGGCTGAGCGGGTGGAGTGATGGAGTCGAACCTCGAACTGAGATTATCTGCGTAAATCTGCGCCTGTCGCGCCGTAGGCTCGGCGAAGGCGGATCCATTCGCGGTTCGTCTTTACGTGAGATTTTTTGGTTTTGGGGCAGAATATCGCTGTGGAAGACGTGCTGTGGCGCAATTCGAAATGGGCATCAAAGGCCATTGCGATGACCATCGCTGGGTTGGCGGTTATTTGGGTGGTGGTACCGTTTTTGTGGGCGATCGATAACTCGCTTAAGTCGGATGCCGATATATTCAGGGCGGGAGCGATTATTCCGTTTCTACAGTTTACTCCGAGGCTGGATATGTGGATCAAGGTGCTCTTTGATCCCCAACTGCAGAAATGTTTGGGCAATAGTGCGATCGTTGGAGTGACCTCAACGGTATTCGTGTTGTTGATCGGGACGCCGGCGGCGTACAGTCTGGCTCGATTCGAATTCAAGCGGGTTAGCAGCAAGGACATGGCGCTTTGGTTCTTATCGCAACGGGTCTTGCCGCCGGTGGTAGTGTTATCGCCGTTTTATATCTTGTTGGCGGAGACCGGCCTGATTGATACCCGGATCGGGTTGATGCTGCTCTATATCACATTCAATCTGAATTTCTGTGTGATCATCATGCGGGACATCTTCCGCGATGTTAGCAAGGAGGTAGAAGAGGCGGCTAGGATTGAGGGGGCGTCGTTGTGGCAGGTGTTTTGGATGGTCGCGTTACCGTTGTCGCTCGACGGGTTGATTGTCACGGCTTTCATCGTGTTCGCGTTTTGTTGGAACGAGGCGTTGTTTGCATCGGCGGTGACCACACAGCATGCGGTCACGATGCCGGAGTTCATTTTAGCTTCGCGGGATACGCAGGGGATCCGGTTCAATTTTGCTGCAGTGAACACGATCTTGGCAATTTCACCGCCGGTGCTGCTATCGCTGTTTGTGCAGCGATATCTGGCGCGGGGATTGTCGTTCGGGGCAGTGAAAGCGTAGAAGACCGGCCAGGGCCGAAAAGACGCAAAGACTGAAAGGCTATGTCGGCCAAAGGAACGAGCCGTGAGACGCGAATGGATTCACGGTTGTCCTGGCTTGGAGCGCAACCGGGTTAATGCAGGGTGCTGAGCTGACGTTTAACCTTGTGGCCGGTTACAATGTCGCTTGGATCCGATTTGGTACCTTGAACCGTGACTTCGATCCAGTCAGGATTGGAAAGAGTGAAGTCGCGTTTGATAATTGGGCCGGTGGAATTGTCGAGCTCTTTAAACGCGTTGGCGTGTCGATCGTAGAAGTAGGTTTGCCAATGCCAAGGTGAATGGCCACCGGAGCTCGCGGTGCTAAATACGTAAAACTGGGCGTCGGGCGTCCATTGATTCATTTGTACGTTCCGACCATTGCTTTGAGTGGATGACCTAAAATCGTCCGTTGCCAGGGTTTGATCCTTCGTGTCGTGGATTTGGACCACGGACTCGTTCAGGGGTGGAGCGTTCCCGGAAGAAGATACGCAAGCCCGCAGTTCTTGGTCGGGGGAGGTAAGGCCGTTGCAGGTCCAGCTTGGTTGATGGGCGCAGCCTAGCAGGAGAGTGACGATGAGGAGGGAGACCGCGAAACGCATACGTCGTTCCTTACTTTTTGCCAAAAGAAAGGGAGCGGCACAACGTTAAAGTGATCAAGACCTCTTGATTTTGAAAGAGTTAAGACTGAGTTTTTGTTCCCCTTCTCAACCCTCAGAAGTATGCCAAATCCAGGCCAACCTACCATAAGTCCAGGCGCAAGCGGAGACGTTGTGCGCCGTTTACAACGCGCTTTACGTCGAACCCCGGATCCCGGGGTTACCGTTAACGGCACGTTTGATTCTCAGACGGAGACTGCGGTCAAGGAATTTCAGCAGGGAGCGGGCTCGACTGTCGATGGAACTGTCGGTCCACTGACTTGGAACGCGCTGCCGGATGGGGGTCCGATGCCGACGCTCCAACAGGGCTCATCTGGAGCCGTTGTTAGCAGCCTGCAGACGCTTTTAACCAACGGTGCAGCGGGCCAGTGGAACACAACCCCTCAAGGAATCGACGGCGATTTCGGGCCACACACGAAGGCGTCAGTCGAGGCTTTCCAAACTTGGGGCGGAGTTACCGTGGATGGAGTCGTGGGTGATCAAACGTGGTCGGTTTCGCTGCACGCGGCGAGTGCGACGCTGGAAAGCGCCGTTGGACTCAATTTTGTTATTAACTAGGGGATGTGGTCCATTCCAGGGAGGTATCGGGCTCATGGCGAAGTGGATGGAGTGGACTTAGTGGACGCAGTGGTGGGGCGGTGGACTGGGGAGCCGAGTCCTCCTAGATTCTAGCTCCTAGCTCCTTTACGGCTTCTTCGCGAAATCGATGCGGCGGCCGGCAAGGTAAAGGGAGATGCCAGGGAAGGATGAGTTACTCGTGTATTTTGGGGTGTAGGCGTACAGCAGCCAGCCGGATAGGCTGTCTGGGGTATCAAAGATCAAGGTGGGTTCGATGGAGATGGCAAGGCCGAGGACGCGTTGGGAGTAAGTGGTGATCAGTTTCACGGGAGCTGACCAATGGATGCCGTCATCGGAAAGTGTGATATAGACTCCGCTCTTGCTGAGCGTCATTTCTTGTCTGGCTTCGGCGACGCGATTGAAGTTGAACGTCAGGATGTACTTGTTGAGCGATTTAGAGAAAGTGACGTGCGGATACATGGCGCCGGCATTGACGGCGTAACCATCAACTACCGGTGTTTCCTTGCCGCCTAATCCGGGTTCAGTGAAGTCGCCTTGATAGAATTTTTCCCAATTGCCGGGCAGAGGTATGCCTTTGCTTAGCGGCGCTCGGGCAAGGCAAATCCCCGGGACACCATTTTTGAGGCCGGAGAATTCAACATAATAAACGTAAGCGTAGGTGTTGGTGGCATCAATTAGTCCGGAGGGACAACCGACGCCGCGGACGCTTTGACCTGACCAATCGCTCCAGGTTTTGGGTTTCGCGCTGCTGATGATTTCGCCTTTTTTAGTCCAGGTATTCCCATCATTGGCTGATTCGGCGAGGCCAATGCCACAGTACATCCCTTTAAACCCGGCTTGGCCGTTAGTAGGTAATTCGCCTTCATTATCGCGCCCTTCGTAAAAAGCATATAAATGGTTGTCGAGCCGGATGATGGCGTCGACTCCGGTCCCGGCATTGTCGAACTCTCCCGGGTCGCCGGTGCCGAGGACTTTGCTGGCAGAAGATAGGTGTTTGAGGTCGGTGCCGGTAACTAGATAGGTTTCGTTCAGCGCCTGGAACAAGAGTCGAACTTGAGTAGGTTCGTTTCCGATGACCGCCACTCCTTTCCCGGCCATGTCGCGGAGGCCGAGGTCTTTATCATTGAGAAGCGTTTCTTGTTCTCCGAGCTTAACCTGAATTCCGTCAGACAAGGTAATGATCGGCGGAACCGCTTCAGCAGACGCCGCGATCTGAGCCGGTGGTGAGGCAGGCTTTTGAGCGCTCTTGGATTGGAGCCAGAAAATGACGCCGGCTGCTACGATCACCATGGTGAGTGCACCCGCGATAATGCCTAACATCGTGCGGGAGATCAGAGGCCGTTTAGGTAGCGGTGCCGGGGCAGCGCTTCTATCGAGCAAGGTCCGGGCTTCGGTGTTGTGTTCGCCTGCGAGGATGTTGGCAACTCGGGTGGTTAGTGTTTCGAGATGGTTGGCTAACGGTGGGGTTAACGCATCGAGCCAGTGGAGTTCATCCAGATAATATTTCAGGCCTTCCTTGGGGATGACATCCCGGATTCGCAGAGGGATCACGGTAATTTCGTGGTCGCAAGCGTGTGCGACTTCTCTCCGGACGTGAGACGAGACATTCGCGTTCTCGGAGAAGATCAGGACCATGACCTTGGAGGCATCGATGCCTCGCATAATAGCGGACGACCAGCCTTCGCCCGGGATGATGTCCCGGGGTGCGATCCAGCAACGGATGCCGGCCGATTCAAGCCGGTTACAAACTGCGTCTGCAGTTAGTTTATCCTTGCTGGAATGGCTGATGAAGACGTCGTAGGGCATGTTTCGGCGTTCGGCGTTCGGCGTTCGGCGTTTGGCGTGGGGGCGTGGGAGTGGACGGAGTGGACCTGGTGGACGGAGTGGACTTAGTGGGGTAGGGGCGTTACGGTTAGGTGTCAGTTTCTGGTGCGGTTGGTTGGGTTAGGGCTTTGGTGACGAAAGGGAGGAGGAGTCTGGCTAATTCTTTGTGGCCTTCAGCGGTTAGGTGGATCTGGTCGGGTTGTTTCCATTTTACGGACATGCGATAGGAAAATTCGCGTACGATCTTGATTCCGCGGGCCCGGATCCGGGCTTTGATGGCGGTGAAGTTTTTTTCTCCTTGTTCCCGGCTGATGTTATTTTTCTCGTCGTTGAAAAAGCCGCCGCCGGTATCGAGTACCACGATTTTGGTTCCGCTCGGGATAGCGTTATCGAGGCGTTTGAGCATGTCCGCTGTGGTATCGCCGCTAATTCCGGCGTTGATGACGTGGACATCGTAACCCTGCGCCTTCAGCAATTTTTCTAGTTGAGCTGGCCAGGCCTGTTGGGGTTGTACGCCAGCACCGGCGACGTTGCTGGCGCCAAAGGCGACTATCTGCGCCGTGAGTTCGCCGGCGAACGCGAACAGAAGGAAGATAAGGATTAGGAGGCGAGGCATGTGCCGGTTTAACAAATCTGGGGCTCAATTCCAACCGCGAATCCGCCTTCGCAGGGCCTACGGCGCGACAGGTTCCGCCTTCGCAGGGCCTACGGCGCGACAGGTTCCGGCGCGACGGGGGGCGAAGGGAAAGCTAGGGGCCGTGGATGCAGATCGAGGACGAGAACGAGAGAGAAGCGCTCAGTACTCCTTCCGCCGCATCTGCTAGTTACGGTTTGGGAGGCCGTGGGAGGTTCTGGTTTGGCGGATGGAATCGGCCTGTTGTAAGACCTGGTCGCGCATTTGGGTTAGGCCGGAAACGATTTGGTCGTATTGCGATTTGTATTTGTCTCGGGGAGTTAAGGCGTTGTTATGAGATTGGTCCCAGGCAATGACGGCGTCGATGGTTTTGGTCAGCTGCGGGATATCGCCAAAGGCGTATTCGTTGATGGGGCGGCCGATTTCTTCTGATAACGATGCGAAGACGGCGGGGTCGCCACTGGGATCTAGTTTGTCTTTGTTTACCGCTAGGTAAACTCGGTAACGGAGTTGGCCGGCGTAATACCAGAAAACGGCGTCGTCTTTTTGGCCAGCGGCGAACAGTTTCTCTGCCAGGTAGTAAAAATCGACGGGGTGTTGATTCTCTATGCCGTTCTTGAGCTGTTCGATGGAGAGGGTGGATGGGTCCAGGGCGGAGGCTTTGACCAGGGATAAGGCAAGGGCGAGAACGGGCAGGAGGGGGTGGCGCATCGTGGGTATAGTAGCTGGTCTGGGGAGGCGGGGAAGGTGAGAGATGAGGAAGCATTAATAGCCGCGGAAAGAAGAGGAAGAAAAAATCTCACGCAAAGCCGCAAAGACGCTAAGGAAAGACAGGACAATCCGCCTCCGCAAGGCCTTCCTCCTTCGTCCCTCGTTCCCAGAACTATGGCGGACAAGACGGCGCGACAACAGATATAGACGGATTTGGGCAGATAGGGCCGAAGAACAGCTGCAACAGACGTCTTCCAGATGGCCGGGTCGCAGCCACTTTGTTTCCTTTGGGCCTTCCTGCTCTTGTGTGAGATTTCTCTGTCCTAACCTTTGCGTCTTTGCGGCTTTGCGTGAGATTTTTCAGCGAGACTCTGGGCGGGTTTGGGTCTTTTCTTGGCGTCTTGGCTTCTTGGCGTGAGGGTGTCTGAAATGAAGATGGTACGGACGGCGGTGGCCGACATTGGGTATCTTGAGAGCGGTCAAAGCGATGGTGTTCCGATCTTGTTTTTGCATGGGTTTCCGGATGATGCGCATACGTGGGATGGGGTGACGGCTGAGCTCGAAGGGTCGCGGTTAAGGCTAGTGCGGCCATTTCAGCGCGGGTTCGGGCCGAGTCGGGTGACGGCTCTGGCGGCACATAGCGGTCAGGTCGCGGCGTTAGGGCAAGATGTTCTGGATCTCGCTGATGAGCTTGGGATCGATCGGTTTGTGTTGGTGGGCCAGGATTGGGGTAGCCGGGCGGCGCACGCGGTGGCGGTTCTGGCGCCGGAACGGGTAACCGGTTTGTTGGTGTTGGCTACCGGGTACGGACCAGCTCCGGAGAATTGGGAGGTGCGCTTACGGCAAGCCCATGGGTTTTGGTATCAATGGTGGTTCCATACTGAAATGGGCCGATCAGCTCTGGAACAGGATCGAGCTAAAGTCTGTGAATACCTCTGGCGGGTTTGGTCGCCAGAATGGCGTTTTAGTTCGGATGAGTTTGCTGCGGTTATCCCAAGTTTCGCGAACGATCAATTCATTGATACGGTGATCCATTATTATCGGCATCGGTGGGGCGCGGCCCCAAGTAGTCCGGTGTATGAAGCGCACGAAATGAGACTGCGGGATACGCCGCCGATTCCGGTCCCGGCGACGTTCATCTGCGGGATGAGTGATGCGTGTAACCTGCCGGAGAGCTCACGCGGGAACGAGAAGCTGTATCCGGCTGGTCTGGAACGGATCGAGTTGCCTGGGGTTGGGCATTTTGTGCAAAGGGAACGGCCGACCGTGGTGGCGGACGTCGTGAAGCGAATAGCCGAAAGAGAATAGCCGCAAAAAGGCGCAGAAGGCACAAAAAAGAGACCGGGAATTAGGACGAAGAAAACCTCACGCAAAGACGCAAAGGCGCAAAGGTAAGACGAACACATTAATAGCCGCGAAAGAGCGCAAAGAACGGAAAAAAAGGCACGAAATGTCCAGACGGAGGGCGACCACCCATTCCACCACTCCTCGCCCTGAGCCGCCTTTTTACCTTTCACCAATCACATTTCGTGTAGTCGTTCCCTATCTCCGCAAATATGCGCATATCGGTGGTTGTCTCGTCCTTCCTTTGCGGCTTTGCGGCTTTGCGTGAGATTATTTCTTCGTCTTCTGCTTCACCTGCATGTGCGGTCAGAGTTTGCGGGCGAAGTGGTGGGCGGTGATGTCCATTCTATGGGCTAGATAGAAGCGGTGGGCCTCGAAACGTTGGACACCGGAATCGAGGACGAGAAAGGAACAGCCTTGATCTTGGGCGTGTTGGCTGAGCCATTCGATTAGTTGGCCGGCGTGGCCGTTTCGTTTTTGGTCGGCGCGAGTTACCAGGTCGTCGATGTAGAGGAATTTTCCGTAGGTTAGGTTCCGGGTGACGCGGTAGCCGGCGACGGAGGTAACCAGACCGGCGGTTTCAACGTAGGCCAAACGGTAGCCGTCGGGTGTCTGTTGTTGGATGCGGTCGATGATCTGTTGTTCGGTTAGGAGGGTTCGGAGTTCGCGTAGGACAGGGGCGCAGCGCTTGATTTGTTCGGCGTCGGTGGCGAGGAGGATTTCAGTCATGGGGTGGGGTGGGGTGTGAGAGGTGAGAGGTGAGAGGTGGCGTGTAGTGGACTTGGTGGACGGGAGTGGACTCCCGACTTCGCCCTGTCGTCCTAAACTCCAGGAAGCTACGTCGGGCAAGCCAGGAGGCTACGTCGGGCAAGTAGTGGACGAAGGGTCGCTAGGTGGCAGCGGTTCAAGATTCGGTAGCCGGTTGAGGTAGAGGATGAAGCCGGGGTGGTCTGCTAACTGGTCGTAGAGGCGGCGGGCGGTTTTGTTGGTTTCGTGGGTGTGCCAGTAGACACGGCGGCATCCGGAGTGTTTGGCTTGGGCGTAGACTGCGTTTATGAGGGCTGTGGCGATGCCTTTTCCGCGTGCTGATTCGTGGGTGAATAGGTCTTGTAAATAACAAATCGAATTGATGGAGATCGTGCTGCGATGAAAAAGGTAGTGGGCTAGGCCGAGTAGTTGTCCATCGAGTTCGGCTACTAAGGCGTATACTGGTTCATAGGTGTCGAAAAACCGTGCCCAGGTCGTTTCGGTAATTTCCGAGGGTAACGAGGTAGGACCTGATCGTCCGTAGAAAGCGTTATAGCCGTTCCATAGAGGAAGCCATTGGGCGTAGTCCGGTCGAGCGACGTGGCGGATGATGGGGCTAATAGACATGTCGGTGCTGAAGTCGGCGTAATCAGGCGTAAAATGGGTCTGTTCGGAAGAGCCATTTATGATGGAAAGAGGGGACCACTTCGCTAAGCGCGACGCATGCCGCACTTAGCGAAGTGGTCAATAGCCGATAGCCGAATGGGCGAGAGGCGTGTTGGGGGATGGCGCACGCTCGATTTCGAGGACGACGACGAGGACGATTTCGAGGGGGAAGCGGCCTCGCTTGGCTATTGGTCATGAGCGTAGCGCTCTAGGCCGCTGTCGGTGATGGCTTTGGTGGCGGTAGGGGAGCTTAAGAAGGTGAGCAAGGTTTTGGCGGCGTCGGGTTCTTTGGATCCCACAACGATCCCGGCGGAGAAAAGGGTGATCTTCTGAACTTCATCCGGCAGAGGACCTAGGAGTTGGATGCCAGCGATCGGTTTGAGTTCGCTGATTTGTTGGAAGCCGATTTCTGCTTCGCCGCGAGCCACGACTAAGCCAACGGGCTCGGCCGGGATCATTCGGCTTTTCCCGCTGACTTGATCGGTGATACCGAGTCGTTGAAATAATTCTGTGGAAATATATACGCCGCTGGCGCTGTCGGAATAGGCAATCGATTTGGCGTTCAGAAGGGTGTTTTTTAAGGCAGCGACAGTGCTGATGTCCGGGGCGGGGGCTCCAGTGCGGACGGCAGCACCGATGGCGGAGCTGGCCAGAACGACTCGGCTGTCAGCAATCACTTTTCCTTGCTCAACGAGTTTGTCCAAGGCGGATCCAACCATGATCAAGACGTCGATGGGTTCATGGCGAGCCAGGCGTTGGGGGACTGCATCGGCGGTGTTTCCCATGGAAGGCCCCCAACCGGTGATCAGATGATGGCCGGTCGCTTGTTCGAATTGTGGGGCGAGTGTGCGGTAAGCGGCCGCGAAGCCTCCGGAGCTCACAACGCGAATGTCGGCGGCGAAGGTAATGTGAGCGAGCAGTGTGAGTGTGAGGGTGAGGGCGAGGAAGACGAGCTTGGGAGTTTTTGTGCGCACGGGGGAAAGTCGCGCTCGAGGTGAAAAGTGAAAGGTGAAAGGTAGCGATGCGCGAATAGCCGATAGCCGATTGGGGAGGGCGTGGCAGATGGTGGGAGCGGGTGGCAACGCGACACGGCGTGGTAACCGGGGGGCGAGCGTTTGGCGGTTATTACTCCAGTACTCCACAACTCCATCGCTCTAACGTGCCGGTCTCGGCGAACTACTCAATCTTACCTTGTCATGCACTTGGGCTGGTTTAATCTCAGCAACTATGGGAACGCACAAGGCTAGGGGAGCGGAGATCTTGCTCGAGATTTTGCGATCGGAGGGAACCAGATACATTTTTGGGAACCCAGGGACAACGGAACTTCCTCTGATCGATGCGTTAATTGTTAACTCAGATTTTCGTTACGTCTGGGGATTGCAAGAAGCCACTGTGGTTAGTATGGCCGACGGGTATGCGCAGGCATCGGGGAAACCGGCCTTCGTGAATTTGCATACCTCCGGTGGGTTAGGGCATGGGATGGGGGCGATCATGAATGCGAAGATCGCGAGGGTGCCAATGGTTATTACCGCTGGTCAACAGGATCTCCGGCATATTTTAGCGGATCCGTTGTTGGCGGCTGATCTGGTGCAAATCGCGGCGCCGGCTGCCAAATGGTGTTTCGAGCCGAATTCGTTAGATGATTTACCGCTGATATTGCGCCGGGCTTTTCATAGCTCGGTAACTCCGCCGCGTGGTCCGGTGTTTTTATCCTTGCCGATGAATATTTTAGATGAGGTGGGTTCGCCCCGGGTTCTGCCTCCGAGCCGGATTGAACTTGCCAGCGTGGGGGTAGGGATTAAAGAGCTGGCGGCCGGGCTCCTGAAATTTAACGCATTCCGGACGGTGATCGTGGCGGGTAACGACATCGCTGAGCTGGGCTTAGGAAAGGCGGCGGCTCGAGTGGCTCAACTTCTGGGTGCGCCCGTGTATGGTGCCTCCTGGCCGTCGGTTAATAATTACGCGTCGACCGATCCGTTCTGGCGCGGATCACTTCCAACTACGGCCAAGGGTATCTCAGAAATTTTAGGGCGTTACGATTGTTTGCTCGGGTTAGGCGGGAAAAGTTTGGTGTCGATTGTTTATACCATGCGTGATCCGATCCCGGAGTCGATCGAGTTTTATCATATCTCAGAGGACGCTAACGATTTGGGGTATAACGATGCTCCTAAGCTCGGTATTTTCGGGAATGTGCGCGCAACGTTGGAAGCTTTGGCAGATGAGTTAGAACAGAAGGTATCGCCGGCCAGAGTTAAACAGAACATCGAGATGGCACAGAAAGAAAAGGAAGGTCTGTGGCGTGGCCTCATAGAACAGGCAGATGCCGCCATGAATGATGATAGTAGGATCGCGCCGATTGTTGCCGCTAGAGAAGTTTTGCGACCGTTGCCGGATGGATTTTTGTTAGTGGATGAGGCGCCCTGCGCGAATCCGTTTACGCAGCCAATGCACCGGTCAACGGGTGGTCGGCAGTATTTCCATAATCGCGGTGGTGGTTTGGGATGGGGGATGCCGGCGGCAGTGGGAGTCTCTTTAGCTCGTGATCATGCCCCGGTGGTTTGTATGGTCGGCGATGGGTCAGCGATGTATTCACCGCAAGCGCTCTGGAGCGCAGTGCATGAAGATGTGCCGGTCGTTTATGTGGTCCTGAATAATCTCGAGTATGGGATCCTGAAAAACTTCATGGTCAGTCAGCCACAATACAATTCTAACCAGCACGGTTTTCTGGCGATGGATATAACCCAACCGAGAGTTGATTTCCCGTCGTTAGCTAAATCGATGGGAGTGGCGGCTACGTTAGTGAGTTCTCACCGGGAAATTAGTGAGGCGGTGGAGGCGGCGATTAAGGCAGGGAAACCGCATTTGATTGAAGTGCCGGTGAAAGGGATTGGGGGAGAGGTTAGGCAATAGGCGAGTGGACGGAAGTGGACTTAGTGGACGGAAGTGGAGGGGTGGGCGCGGGGGAAGATTTTCAGCAACAGGGTTGCTGTGACTGGGGTTTGGTTAGGTGAAGTGTTTTATACTCATGAATCCAAACATCAGTGTTTCGCGGGGTTTGCCGGCGGTGCAAAGAGGAACGTTTTTTGTTTTGTTTTTAGGTCTTTGCTTTGCTTTTGGGACGGTGCGGGCGGATGAGCAGGCAGCGACGCCGGTGGCATCGGGGTCGCCGGAGGCGGCGAAGCTGGCTCCGGATGGGAAAATCAATTTAGAGGCGACGGCCCACAAGCGGTTACCGAATACCGTGGCGGACGTGGTTTTGGGAATTCAGGTGGAGGGACGTACTGCTGATGCGGTTTCGAGTGCTCTGGCCCAGAAATCGCAAACCTTGCTTGACTACTTGCGTCAACAAGGCACGGAGCGGTTGCGGACGGAGGAGGTAGCGTTTCAGCCGCAGGTCGAATCGGTTCGGGGTACAGATCGAATCGTTGGGTATTCCGGCAGTGCTAATGTGTCGTTTCGGATAACGCCGGACAAGTTAGGAACGGTCTTAGCCGGGAGTTTAGAGCACGGAGCTAATACGGTCAGTCAAACCCAGTTTAGTCCGCTCGAAAGCGAGGTCGAGGCTGCCCGGCGGGATTTAGAACTTGAAGGGACGAAAACAGCGTTAACTCGAGCACATGCGATTGCCGAGGCCGTAGGACTGCGGGTGGTAGGGGTCGAACAGATCAGTGTAGTAACGGAAGAAAACGAGATCCAGCCGTTCACAGTGGCGAAAGCGGAAGCTCCGGCCGGGTCCCGCGCAATGGGGGGGATAGCTACGGCTACCGGAGAACAGGAAGTAACGGTGCGAGTAGCGGTGCAGGTGGGGGTCGCGAAGCGCGAATAGCGGACCGCGAAGGAACGCGAATAAGAAACGCGAAGCACGCGAAGAAAGACAGAACAACTACGCTGCGCGAGGAGCCGATAGCGAAGACGGAATAGCCGCAAAGAGGCGCAAAAAGCACAAAAAGGCGAAGAACTATCGGAAGGAGAGGCTGGCAAGCGCCCGATATCTGCAGTTGTTCACTAGATCCCGAAGTATCGATTGGGTCGATTGTTGTCCTGGTTTTATCGATTGGGTAAATGTCAGAAATAGGGTGATCGTGGCTGGATATGAAAACAGAAGCGATTGGGGCGGAGGAAGTAACGGACGGTACAGCGAACCTTAGTCATCGGCCGGTGAAGGTTGAGGGACGGCGGAAGGGAGCGTTTTGGGTGCCTTTGGTTTGGGCGGCGGTTCCGACGGTGCTGTTCAGTTTGCTGTGGTTTCACATTGATGATCTGCCTGAACAGGTAGCCGGTGTCGTGTTCTTTTCAGTCATGCTCCCAGCAGCTTTGATTTGTGAGAAGCTTGGATTTGGGCATTTCAATATTTTTGGCGGGAATACGATTCCGGAATGGCTGTTCTTCAGTGTCATGATCGCGGTCGTTTACCTTTATAGCTTGGTGTTTGTGTTGGTGGGACGGTTCGTGGTGCGGTTGGGGGTGAGAGTGGTGAGAGGTGAAAGGTGATTGGTGATTGGTGGGGTTGGGTGGATGGGTGTTTTTTATTGGGCGGTCGGAGGTTTGTTGTCCTGAAGGGGGAGAGGTTGTTCGTCGAATCGTTGAACAGCTGAACAAAACAGAAAGACAAACGAATGACGACATCGCCAAGAATTGTTGAACGAAGTGAGCAGCCGTATGTGGCTATCAAATCGGTGGTTAGCAGGGAGGAGATCGGGGCGGCAGCAGGGAAATTGTTTGGAGAGGTTTTTGGGTGGTTGCATGGACACGGGTTAGCGCCGGCCGGGCCGCCTTTTTTCAGGTATGACTCCGTGGATATGGTCGGACTTGACGGACTTGATATTGAGTTTGGGGTTCCGATCGCTACGGAGGTTAAGGGGGATGGACGCGTGTTGGCGGATGTGCTTCCGGCGGGGCGGTACGCGTCTTTGATCCATCGCGGGCCGTATGACCGGCTTTATGACGCGAATGGTGTCCTTGGGAAATGGATGGAAGAACAGGGGCTTAAGGTTGAGGTGAAGTCGAGCCCGACGGGTGACACGTTTGGATGCAGGCTTGAGGTTTATATCACGGACCCAGGGGTGGAGCGGGATCCGGAGAAATGGGAGACGGAGGTGGCGTTTAAGCTGGCGACGTAGGCGAAGGGGCGAGACGGCGAGTGGGCGAAACGGCGAGTGGGCGAAACGGCGAGTGGGCGAAACGGCGAGTGGGCGTGTGGGCGTGTCGGCGTGATGGAGCGGTCCACGGTCGAGGACGGCCTGCCGCGCCGTAGGCTTTGCGGAGGCGGGAGGACGACTTTCGCTGCTGGAGCCTTAGTAGGCTTTGCCGAAGAGGACGCGACGGGGGCTGGGGGAGCCGGAGAAGATGCATTTTCCGGGCGTTTCGTCCTTGAAATTGGGGTCGGTAGGGATGCAGCGGATAGTGACCTTTAGGTCGTCTTTGATCTGGGCTTCGATGGCGGGATCGCCAGACCAGTGCGCGAAGGCGAAGCCGCCATGGATTTCGGGGCGTTCTGCGTTCTTCGGGGTAAAGAAATCGTAGAAATCGGCTTTGGAATCGATGGTGACGGTGTTTTGGTCACGAAGTTCTTTCGCCCGTTGATAGAGGCCAGTTTGGATCTCGTTCAGGATCTCGGGGATGGTACGGATAACTTCTTCGACCGGTTTAAAGGCTTTTTCTTTGATCGAGCGATCACGACGGGCAATGGCAACGGTCCCTTTTTCTAAATCGCGGGGACCAAGCTCGAGCCGGATGGGGACACCGCGTTTGATCCAGTCCCAGTTCTTCACACCGCCGCCGAGGTCGCGTTGGTCAATTTCTACGGTAACCGGTTCACCTGCGTATCGTTGGTTACGGATCTCGGTGGCGAGATCGTTAGCAGCTTCCAGGACGGTGGTGCGATGTTCGGGCTTTTGGATGACGGGCAAAATCACCACTTGGCTAGGAGCGATTCGAGGGGGGAGAATAACACCGTCATCGTCGCCGTGACTCATAATCACGGTTCCTACTAATCTATGGCTAGCACCCCAGCTGGTGGTCCAAGCATACTCCTGAGAGCCCTCCCGGGAGAGGTAACGAATATTAGAGGCTTTAGCGAAGTTTTGACCGAGAAAATGGGAGGTACCCGCTTGGACCGCTTTCCGGTCTTGCATCATCGCCTCGATAGTTAACGTGCTGAGGGCGCCGGGGAATCGTTCGCTTTCGGTCTTCTCACCGGCGTAGACTGGGACAGCAAGGTATTCTTCCGCGAATTTCTGGTAGACGCGGAGCATCTGATTGGCCTCCGCGACGGCTTCTTCGGCGGTTTCGTGCACGGTGTGGCCTTCTTGCCAGAGAAATTCCGAGGTTCGGAGGAAAAGGCGGGTCCGCATTTCCCAACGCACGACGTTACACCATTGGTTAATCAGGATGGGGAGATCGCGATAGGACTGTACCCAGCGGGAGAAACTGGCTCCGATGATGGTTTCCGAGGTGGGCCGGATGACCAGAGGTTCGGCGAGCTCAGCGGAAGGTGCGGGGCGCATTTTCCCATCCGGACCGAGCTCGAGCCGGTGATGAGTGACCACCGCGCATTCTTTGGCGAAGCCTTCCACATGGGTGGCTTCTTTTTCAAAATAACTGAGCGGAATCAGCAAAGGGAAATAGGCGTTCCGGTGTCCGGTGTCTTTGAACATCCGGTCGAGATGGCGCTGGATGTTTTCCCAAATACCGAAGCCCCACGGTTTAATGACCATGCAACCTCGAACATCCGAGTTCTCCGCTAGATCGGCGGCGCGGACGACCTGTTGGTACCACTCGGGGAAATCTTCAGCGCGGGTGGGGGAGATGGCGGTTTTTTGGGCGGGGGCGGAGGACATGGGGTGAGGTGAGAGGTGAGAGGTGAAAGGTGATTGGTGAAAGGTGATTGTGATTGGTGATTGGTGATTGGTGCGCTCGGCGGGTGGCAGATAATAACAATTAGCGGAGCTTAGTGGAGGTGCGAAGCACTTACCCCGAAGTATTTCGGGGCTGTGAAGACTATGGCCTAGGCTGTAAATCCTAGGAGGAAGGAGCGGAAGAAATCGGTGCCGCGTTCCAGGTCTTGGATTTCGATGAATTCGTCGCAGGTGTGGGCTTGTTTGATAGTACCTGGGCCGATGGCAATAGCGGGGGTGTTTTGTTCGGCGAAGAAGGCGGCATCGCAGAACCAGGGGACACCGATACGTTGGGAGCCAAGGGTAACGAATTTTTCGATGATGGGGTGAGAAGGGTCGGTGTAAAGGGGGTGGGAAACTTTCAGGGGAGTGGCTTGTACGTCGGGGAATCGGTGAGCGAGGAATGATTGGATCGCTGTGACCATTTGTTCCTGACCGGGAAGAGTGCGGATATCGATCTCAGCATGGCTATGATCGGGTACGATGTTAATTTTTACTCCGCCGGTGATGGTTCCGAGGCTGATGGTTGGTTGGCCGAGGGCTTCATTGGCGGGAGCCGGGCAGAGGTTTGGGAATTCTGATTTCAGGGCAGAGAATGCTTCCGTTAAAAGTTCGATCGCGTTGATACCTGCTTCCGGGGCAGCGGCGTGGACGGCTTTCCCTTTGGCGTCAAGCTGTATCCAAGCTGTGCCCTTGTGGGTGTAAACGACGTTGAGGTCGGTAGGTTCGCCCACTACCACGAAATCGGCTTCTCGCCGGCGAGCGCAAACTTTAGAGCCCAGTTGACCCGCTTCTTCGTCGGCAAGCCCGACGAATCCAACGGCAACACTTAGCTTCGAAAGATCGACCGTGGTTAAGGCCCATAACATGGCAGCCATGGGGCCTTTAGTATCAGTGGCCCCGCGGCCGAGTATCCGGCCGTTGACGATGTCGCCGCTAAATGGATCGATCGTCATGCCGCGAGTCGGCACCGTGTCCAGATGCGGCGCAAAGAGAATAGTCGCTTTGGGAGCAGGCGGTCGAGGGAACCAGCCGTAAACATTTGGGCGGCCTTCGGCGACGTACTCAAAGCTCACGGAAGCGCCATGAACGCTCAAGAACTCGCCGACGAATCGGGCGATGGCTTCTTCGCCCTTGCTTTCCGGTGCGCCCGAAGGGTTTTCGCTCGGGATACGAACCAGGGCGCGACATAACTCGGTAACGGACTCAATCGAGCTCATAAAGTCTGGAACCAATCAACGAAGCGGGGGATGCCTTTTTCGATGAGGGTGGTTGGCCGATAGTTAAGGAGCTTAGCGGCCTTCGAAATATCGGCGTAAGTTTGCAGCATATCGCCGGGAACAGGCGGCCGGTATTCGATCACAGCGGATTTGCCGAGCGCCTTTTCGATCAGGCGAATGACTTGGTTAAGCTCGGCGGTTTGGTTTTCACCCAGGTTAAAGATTTCGAAGGGTGAACCTGCGAAGTCGATGGCGCTAATGACACCCTGGATGGTGTCGTCGATGAAGGTAAAATCGCGGCGGGCAGTGCCGTCACCATAAACTTCGATCGGTTTACCATTCGCAATCAGACGAGTAAATTTATGGATGGAGAGATCGGGTCGTTGCCTTGGTCCGTAGACGGTAAAGAACCGGAGGCAAACGACTTTCAGACCATAAAGATAAGAGTAGTTGGAGCAGAGATGTTCGCCGGCCAGTTTGCTGCTGGCGTAGGGGTTAAGGGTTTGTACCAGGACTTGATCTTCCCGGAACGGGAGCTCCCGAGTGGCGCCGTAGACGGAAGAGCTCGAGGCAAAGACAAACTTGCTGACGCTCGCACTCTTGGCGGCTTCGAGGAGATTGAATGTCCCAAAGATATTTGTCTTAAGATAGAGTTCCGGATGCTGGACGGATGGACGAACCCCGGCACGAGCGGCGAGATGAACGATCGCCTCGGGACGCTCGGCTTGAACGATCTGGTTGACCTGGTCTTGGTCGCAGATGTCAGCGACAACAATTTTTGCCGACGTTTTTCGCAGGTTGGCGCGTTTGATTTCGGGATCGTAGAAGTCGTTGAAGTCGTCGATCACAACGACCATGTCACCGCGAGCGGACAACACATCGACGAGATGTGAACCGATGAAGCCGGCGCCGCCTGTGACCAAGATTTTCATTAATGGTTGAAAGGGGCCAAGCTGGGGTGGAAAGAGCGGGGGTGCAAGGGGGAATGTGAGGGGTGAGAAGTGATTGGTGAGAGGTGATTGGTGGTGGAGTCGGGGGCGGAATTACGGAGGTTTTTTACGAACGGGAGTTGACAAGTGAACGTAACCGCGGGGATATAATGAATTAAAGAATGCCCGACGAGAAAAGAGGTCCGGCTCGAATCACACTTCCTCCGCGTACTAAGCTTCCGGAGGTGGTGGAGCCTGTTGTCGTCCCGGAGGGCATTCCGGTGCACACTAGCGAGAAATTAATTGCCCGGATGCCACCGGTCCGGCGTGATCCCTGGGTGGTTCCCTTGGCGGGGTTGGTCCTCGCTTTTTCCGTGATTTCGCTTATCGTACAATGTTTAGTTGCTTTCAGTTGAGAGCCAAGGGAAGAAGGGTGTGCTAACGAAAGAAAGAAAAGGTTATGTCAACGGCTTCTGTACTTCATTTGAATGAGTCGAATTTCGATCAGACTATTAGCGAGTCCGACGTCCCAGTGCTTGTCGATTTTTGGGCGAGCTGGTGTGGTCCGTGTAGGATGATTGCTCCTGTGTTAGACGAGATCGCAATGGAACAGGGAGACAAGGTGCGGATCGTAAAGATCGACGTGGACGCCAATCCCGAAATTTCGAATCGGTTCGGAATTCGCAATATTCCGACCCTGCTGTTTTTCAAGGGAGGCGAGGTAAAAGATCAGGTAGTCGGATTAACGAGCAAGGCAGACTTGCTGTCGCGCCTGGAAACTTTAAGAAAGTAAAGCGAGGGTAAAGAAATTGGGGAATACCTGGCGCTGGGTGCCAGTCGAATAGATAGAGATATGAATATGCTAGCACTGGGCTTTGGGAATTTTGGTGGCCCTGATCTATTTATCATCCTGCTCATTGTGCTCGTATTGTTTGGTGCCAAAAAGCTCCCGGAGCTGGCCCGCAGTCTGGGGCAAAGCATGAATGAATTTCGTAAGGCCCGAGAAGAGTTCGACCGCGAGTTGCACACCGCGGGGAATGATGTCAAGGGACAACCGCAATCGTATCAACCCGCTCAGAACGTGCAGCCGGTACAACCGGCGCCGCAAGCACCTCAGCCTCAGCCGCAGGTAGCGGCGGGGAATGAGCCGCGGCCACAAGCGTAGAGAACGGGATAACGAGCGGGAACGCCGAGAACGAGCGGGAACGCTGCAGAATTTGCGCCGTCCGATCTAGAGGGTCGGGCGGCGTTTCTGTTTTCTGGGGACGGGGGGAGGCCAATGGGCGAATGGGCGTGAGGGCGTAGAAGTGGATGGGAGTGGGCGGAGTGGACTTTAGTGGACTCCCGACTTCGCCCTGTCGTTTAGACTCCAGGAAGCTACGTCGGGCAAGGAGTGGAGCGGGGAGGAAGCGGCGGGCGAGTGGGGCTCGTCGCTAACGGGTGAGCATTTCTTCTTGCGGCGGGACGGGAGCGACTTAATGTCGCGGGGCGTCCCGCGTTGGCGTTTTTAAACGCGGGACGTTTTCTGTCCCGAATTTATGTCCAATACAGTGTTGGTGGGCGCTCAGTGGGGGGATGAAGGTAAAGGCAAAGTCATCGATTATCTGACGGATCGAGTCGATGTGGTCGTCAGAAGTCAGGGTGGCAATAATGCCGGACACACCGTTGTAGTTGGGGATGTAAAGTATATCCTTCGTTTGATCCCGTCGGGCATCTTGCGACAAGATAAACTGTGTGTGATCGGAAATGGAGTCGTGGTTGATCCGATCTCGCTTTGCGAAGAGATCGCGCAGTTAAAAAGCCAGGGGGTCGAAATCTCCAAGCGGAATCTCTTGATCAGTGAGGCTGCGCACCTGGTGTTTCCGTATCATAAGCTGATCGATGAATACCGGGAACGTGAGCATGGACCGAACAAGATCGGAACCACCAAGCGCGGCATTGGGCCCGCTTATGGGGATAAGATCGCGCGGGTCGGTATTCGCTTGGGCGATATTTTAGACCCCAAGCTTTTCGATGAACGGCTGGAGAGCCGGCGCCAGGAAGTGGATTGGCTGTTGGAGCAGTACGGAGCGAAACCGCTCGATTGGCGGGAGCTGAGTCGCCAGTATCTGGCTGCCGGAGAACAGCTCCGGGAGATGGTGACGAACACCGTGCTCGAGCTTCATCGTCTGATGGAGCAGGGAAAAGAGGTCTTATTTGAAGGGGCGCAAGGCACGTTCCTGGACATCGATCACGGGACTTATCCCTATGTAACTTCATCCAACACGACGGCGGGTGGGGCATGTACTGGCTCCGGTGTGCCGCCGAATCGAATCGATCGGGTCGTTGGCGCGGTGAAGGCGTACACGACCCGGGTGGGTGAAGGTCCGTTTCCGACCGAAGATCAAGGGCTGTCGGATATGCTGCACTCGATGGGACGCGAGTATGGGGTGAACACGGGACGAGAAAGGCGCTGTGGGTGGTTCGATGCGGTCGCTACGCGGTTTGCCGTGATCGTGAACGGGATCGATGAGATCGCGGTCACGAATCTCGACGGGTTGGATCAGCTCGAGACGATTAAGATCTGCGTCGAGTATAAACGGGAAGGGAAAGGAGTTGGGTCACCGCCGACTTGTGTGCGGGAGTTTGGGCGTTGCACGCCGGTGTATATCGAGGTGCCGGGGTGGAAAGAATCGACGACTGGCGCCCGGACCTACGAGGATTTGCCGAAGAATGCGCGGCTTTATCTGGAGAAGCTGTGCGAGTTGATCGGGGCGAAGTTGGGGTTAGTGGGGGTGGGGCAGAAGAGGGAACAGACTATTGTAACGCCGTGAACGCCGGGAGCGGGCGGAAGTGGACTCAGCGGACCTAGTGGATGTGATCGGATAGCGCGGCTGGCGAACGTTACCGGCGATCCCGGCGATCCCGTGCGTTCCCGGCGTTTCAAACCCCTCCGTAGCGGCGTTGGCGGCGGTTGTATTCGGCGATGGCGTCGACGAGGTCTTGGCGGGAGAAGTCGGGCCAGAGTTTTGGGGTAACGTACATTTCGGTGTAGCTCACCTGCCAGAGCAGAAAATTCGAGATCCGCATTTCTCCAGAGGTTCGAATCAGGAGGTCGGGGTCGGGCCAGTCGCGGGTGTAAAGGAAGCTGCTAAAGAGATCGGCGTCGATGGCGTCAGGTGCGATTTTTCCGGCGGCAACGTCATTGGCCAAGCGTTGGATCGCGTCGATGATCTCGGTGCGGCCGCTATAGTTAATGGCTAGGATGGCGGTCAGCTGTTGGTTGTTAGCGGTGGCGGCGATGGCATGATCGAGCTGGTCTTGGCATTCGCGGGGTAGCTCGTTTAATCGGCCGATCGCCTGGACCCGTACGCCGCGCTTAGCCATGTCCCTTGTGTAATCGCGAAGGAAGCGTTGCAACAGGCCCATCAAGGTATCGACTTCTTCCTTCGGCCGCTGCCAGTTCTCGGTCGAGAACGCGTAAAGCGTGAGATACTCAATGCCGAGTTCGAGGCAAGCTTCCACGCATTCGCGGACCGCTTTTGCGCCTTCGAGATGGCCCCGGGAGCGCGGCCATCCGCGTTGTCGTGCCCACCTCCCGTTGCCATCCATAATGACGGCAACATGCCTAGGAGTTTTACTGACCATGTTAAGCTGGTCAACAAGCGGCATGGGGAGGGAAAAAGCAAATCAGGAGTTCGAGGAGTACAAGGAGTACGAGGAGTTCAAGGAGAGGAAAGTGGACCACGTGGACCTAGTGGACAGAGTGGACAGAATCGAGCGGTGACGCAGGGTACAGCATGGAAACTATGTGACCGGTCCCAATCCTGCATTGGGCGTGGTAATCCTCCTATCGCCATGTCATCACGCGATCATTTCTAAACATTTGAATATCGGCGCTTGCAGATTAGACAGGATGGGCAAAAGATAACAGCCGGTTTCCACTCGTTAGCGATAAGGTTGGCCAGTTATGGCTCCCATTACCCGCACGGGCAGGCAGTTTGATGCAGACTATTTTGCTGGTTGATCCAGAAACAGACTTTCTCGAGTGGGCTGAGAACCAGCTTGAAACTCCGACGACGCGCGTCTTGACGGCTACCACCGCAGACGAGGCGTATAAAATCTACATCTCAGAGAACCCAGACCTATTGGTTTCTGAGACTCATCTAATGCCGTTTAGCGGTTTGGAACTGCTGGCGCGAATTCGGCAGCGGGACACGAATGCACTGGTGATTTTGATGAGCGCGTTCGGGACGACGCAATCGGTCATCGAATCGATGAAGTTGGGAGCATTCGATTACCTGAGAAAAGAATCGTTGCCATTTAATCTTAAACCGGTGGTGGACGCGGCCCTGACGGCGCAAGCGGAGATGCGGTCGGCTACTGCGTTCAAACCGCAGCTCACTGTTGAGCAGTACCAGGACAGTCTGGTGGGGCAATCCCAAGCCATGCAGCAGGTCTTTAAGATGGTGGGACGAGTCTCCCACAGTGATGCGCCGGTGATGATTACCGGCGAAAGCGGATCGGGTAAAGAGTTAGTGGCTCGAGCGATTCATCATTACAGCAACCGGAGCTCGCAGGTTTTCATCGCGATCAACTGTGCGGCGATCCCGGAGAACCTGTTGGAAAGTGAGTTGTTTGGACACGAACGCGGTGCGTTCACCGGGGCGGCTTCGCAACGCATCGGTCGATTCGAGCAGAGCAACGGCGGAACATTGTTCCTGGATGAGATCGGGGAAATGCCGATGCCAGTACAGAGCAAGATCCTGCGGGTGTTGCAAGAGGGCGAGTTTTCGCGAGTGGGCGGAAACGCGGTGATTAAAACCGATGTGCGTATCATCGCGGCGACGAATAAGACACTGGAACAGGAAGTGGCGAAGAAGCAGTTCCGGGAAGATCTGTTTTATCGGTTGAACGTGGTTCGGATTCATTTGCCGCCGTTACGTCAACGCAAAGAGGATGTCCGTTTGCTGGCAGAATATTTTCTGAAGAAGATTGCGATCCAGAGACATTTGCCGCAGGTGACCTTATCCGCAGAATCAATTAAGGTTTTGGAAGATTATCCGTGGCCTGGGAATGTACGCGAACTCGAGAACACGATTCAGCGGGCATGCGTGTTAGCGACGAGCGATGTGCTGTTGCCGAAAGACATCCCGCTGGGCATGGGTGGTCAACCGGATTTCTTGAATGGCGATCATCTTCCGAGTACTACGAGTGGAGGCGGCAAACCGAGTTTGGATGTGGCGGTAGAGACTTTGTTGGACGCGGCGGCGGCGGATCCCACGATTCAGCTTTTACCGTGGTTGGAACGGGAATTCACGGTGTCGGCCATGAAGCGGACGAAAGGGAACCAGGTGAAAGCGGCGAAGTTGCTGGGGGTGACACGGGCGACTTTGCGGAAGCGGATCGAGAGGTACGGGATTACGAAGGAGTTGAGTTTCCAGTAAGAAGGAGTTCAAGGAGTACGAGGAGTTCAAGGAGAGGGAGTGGACTTGGTGGACGGCGTGGACTCAAGTGGAACGAGTTGTGGTGGCGTGACGCGGGTGATGGTTGATAGTACCGGTAGAGAGAGTTGACGGGTGAGGAGCATTTCGAGTTTTCTAGAGAAGCCGGTACACGAAACCGAAGGTGGAGAGCGGGGGGATCAGGGCGACACCAGGCGGAGCGTGGATTTGTCGGGGGCGAAGCGCCAGCGGAAGAATGGTGGTGGGCGCTCTGCGGATGCTGGCCAGGGAGCGATCCAGGATGAAGGGCCGCTCCGGCAGGTCGTAAGGCTGGTTGCAGAGTCGAAGGGATTCGTTCGGAAGTTCAAAAAACGGGCCTGGTTTGAGCAGGTTTGTGAACCGGCTCAGGCATTTGTGGCAGCATGCGCTGCTCAACATTTCGTCTCGCGGAATTGTTGGTTGGTTTGTCCGGATGCTCGCCGGCAGGAGGAAGTGTTCAACGGGTTATTAAACTGGGGGATTACGGCCTGGTTTTTCCCGGAGTTAGAGGCGCCGGCGATTGAAGGTGCGGTTCCGGATCCGGAGGTTGTGGCGGAGCGGTTGAACGTTCTCCAGCATTTAGCGGAGGGAAAACGCGCGGTGGTGGTAGTCACGGAAGCGGCGCTGACAGACGAAGTGCCTAATCGGGAACGGGTAGGTAGCCAAACATTCACGGTGAAACGAGGGCAGGCGCTGGATCGGACGGCATTGATCGAGAGCTTGTTGAAGTGTGGCTACCAGCAGGTGGGGCAGGTGAGCGGCCGAGGCGAGTTCGCAGTACGCGGTGGCATCATCGATGTGTTTTCGGTGCAACACGCTTTACCGTTGCGGATTGAGCTGTTCGGGAGCGACATCGATTCGTTACGCGAGTTTGACTTGGATGATCAGACGGCAGTTCAAGTCGTCGATCGAGGTGAAATCTTTCTAGGGGGACCGGAATCGGAAGGTACTCGATTTGCGGACTACATTCAGCGCGGAGATGTGATCGTCGATATCGAGGCCGGCCATGAAGACGCACAGGTAAGGATCAGCGCCGGAACGCTCGATACGGATGGGGTCGAAGATTTTGGGACGGCGTTTTATCCATCCGGGTTTCATGACTTTGAAGCGGGCGACTTTTTGGTGGAGGAGACCAAACGCGAGCAAGCGCTGGAGCAGATTCGGCGGTGGTTGCAGGAGGGTTGGCGAGTACTCGCGGTTTGCCACAACGAGGGCGAATTGGAGCGACTACGGGATGTCTTTACCGATAATGAGCTGTCGGTTGAGCAGATCGTTTTCGCGGTCGGGGTGTTGAACCACGGTTTCACCTATGAGGCGGGGAAATTGGCGGTGCTGTCTGATGCCGAGATTTTCGGCCGGTACCAGAGCCCGAGTGCGCGCCGATTGGCTTTGCGACGGTCGCGTTTACGCGGCGGGCGAGCGCCAGTTGATTTCAGCGAAATCGCGGAAGGCGACTTCGTCGTTCATCTCGAGTACGGGATCTGCAAGTACCGAGGCATACGCAAACTGGAGCAGGAAGGGACGGAATCGGAGTGCGTGGTGCTGGAGTTCGCGGATGAGGCCAAACTTTATGTTCCGTTTGAACAGGCGTTTCTTATCTCGCGGTATGTCGGGCTAGGGAAACGGTTTCCGACGTTAACTACACTGGGTGATAGTAAATGGGCCCGAGCGAAGAAAGCGGCGGAGACGGCGGTGTTCGATTATGCGGCTCGGCTATTGAAGCTACAGGCAGAACGCCAGACTTTAGCCGGGCATAAAATCTCGCCTGATACCAAGTGGCAGGCTGAATTCGAAGCTTCGTTTCTCTACAAGGAAACCCCGGACCAGTTGCGGGCAATCGAGGATACGAAAAAGGATATGGAGTCGGGGCAACCGATGGATCGTTTGATCTGCGGTGATGTCGGGTTCGGCAAAACTGAGGTGGCGATTCGGGCTGCGTTCAAAGTAGTGATGGCCGGCAAGCAAGTGGCTATGTTAGTGCCCACTACCGTGTTGGCTCAGCAACACTTTCAAACCTTACGAGAGAGAACCTCGGATTACCCGGTAACGGTGGGCATGTTGAGCCGATTCTTATCCGCGGCGGAACAGCGCCAGACCGTAGAGGCCATTCGGGACGGATCGTTGGATATGGTGATCGGCACCCATCGGCTAGTGTCACCGGATATAGAGTTCAAAAACCTTGGCTTGGTAATTATCGATGAGGAACAGCGTTTTGGGGTCCGGCATAAGGAACGTCTCAAGGAACGGTTTAAACTGGTGGATGTACTGACGCTGTCGGCTACGCCGATACCGCGAACGCTTTATCTCTCGCTGGTAGGAGCGAAAGATATGTCGGTTATCGAGACGCCGCCGCCGAACCGGTTACCGGTGGAAACGATCGTCTGCGCTTACGACGAGCGGGTGATTCGAGATGCGATCCAGCGAGAACGGAAGCGGCGCGGTCAGGTTTATTTTCTCCATAATCGAGTTCATTCGATTCACCGGGTGAAAGAAAGGGTGACGGAACTGTGCCCAGGCGTGCGCGTCGAGATTGGTCATGGCCAGATGGATGAAGACGAACTGGAACAGGTGATGAGCCGGTTTGTAGCCGGTGAGATCGATGTATTGATCTCCACCACGATCATCGAGAGTGGCTTAGATATTCCGAACGCCAATACGATCATTATTGATCGAGCGGATCGATTTGGGCTGGCTGATCTCTATCAATTGCGGGGCCGAGTCGGGCGGGCCCAACACAAGGCTTATGCTTACTTGATGCTGCCACGGGAGCTGATGGGGGTGGGAACGGCGCGGCGCAGAATCAGCGCGATCAAGCAGTATTCAGGCTTGGGGGCGGGATTCAAGATAGCGATGCGCGACTTGGAGATTCGCGGTGCCGGCAACATTCTAGGGACAGCCCAGAGCGGTCACATTACCAACGTAGGATTTGAGCTTTATTGCCAGCTGTTGCACGACGCGATCGAGAAGCTGAAAGGCAAGAAGGCGAGGGGGCGAGCGGAAGCGTTGTTGCGGCTGGATTTTGCGGTGACCAACGAGTCGGAATTTGTGACCGCCGGCGAGGGGAAAGCGCCGGCATTCATATCGGCCGACTACATTCCTCAGCCGCATCTGAGAATTCAGGCGTACAAGAAGCTCGCCGCCGTAGGCAATGCGGAAGATCTGGCCAAGCTGCAGAAGGAGTGGAGGGACCGGTTTGGGCCCTTGCCGGTAGCGGTCAGCAATCTGTTATTATTGACAGAAATAAAGCTGACTGCGGCCAATGCGCGGGTGGCTCGGGTAGAGGTTAAAGAGAGCAAAGTGATGTTGTTACGAGGAGGGGATTACCTCTTGATTGGGGACCGGTTTCCCCGCTTGACTTCACTAGACCTGCAATCTAGGCTCGGCGAATTGTTGTCCCTCCTAAAGAGGCTTTCATAATCATAGCACATGCTTCAGAAGATTGTTTGTCGCGTTTCGTTCGTCGCGTTGCTACTCGTACCAGGGATAGTATGGGCGGACGCCGAGGTTATCGATGGGATTGCCGCGGTGGTCAATGGCGACGTCATCACGTTTTCCCAAGTTCAAGAAGTTGCTGCTCCTGAGGAACAGTCTTTGAAGCAGCAGTTCACCGGTCAGGAGCTGATCGACAAGATCAAGGAGACGCGTTTGGCGGTCTTGAACGATCTCATCAATCGGCAACTCATTCTGCAGGAATTTAAGAAGAAAGAATACCAGTTGCCTGACTACGTCGTGGAGGAGCAGGTACAAGAAATTATTAAGGACGAGTTCGGCGGCGATCGCCAGGCGTTTGTGCGCACGCTACAGGCGCAGGGGTTTTCGCTGAACAAGTTTCGGGATAAGGAGAAGGAAAAGATCACGGTACAGGTGATGCGGCAGAATCAGCTGAAGGATGACAACTTTACGCCTTCGCCAGAGGCGGTCACGGCTTACTACAACGCGAACAAGCAGGAGTTTGCGACGCCGGCTCAGGTCAAGCTCCGCATGATTGTGCTCAATTCCGATCCTCTGGTGAGTGATTCCGCTAAAACCACCAAATCGATGGCGGATGAAATTCGTGACAAGGCGACGCACGGCGGGGATTTTGCGACTTTAGCTAAGACCTATTCGATGGATGGGACGGCTGAGAACGGTGGCGATTGGGGTTGGGTCGACGAAAAGACGCTGAACCAAGATCTGACCAAAGCGGCTTTTACGCTCAATAAGGGAGAGGTAGGTCCGGTGATCCAGATCGGCGATTCTTATTATCTGCTCTTTTGCGAGGATAAGAAAGTGCCGAACACTACGGCGCTGAACGACGTTCGGGACAACATTTTGAAGAAGCTGTCTCAGCTCGAGAAGCAAAAAGCGACGCAGCGCTGGTTAGATGGGCTGCGAGAGAAGGCGTACATCAAAGTTTACTAGGCCGGCGGGAAGCGAAGGGCGACGCAACGAAACGGCGAGTGGGCGAACCGGCACATTGCCGTTAGGGTCGGTGGCGCAAGGCTTAGAACGCGTCGGGTATCGTTTGTAGTGGCTAGTCGGTTCCAATCTAGGACGACAACGGCGGGCCGCTGACAGTTTTGGAGGGTGGTAGGTCCACGGCGGCTCAAATCTGGCGCGGAGTAATTGATCGGCGATAGCAGCGAGCTGGGCGCGCCGAGATTTTCGCCCCACCGAGCCCCACCTGCGGCCTTGCAACGAAGGACCAGGCGCGGGATTGGTGGGGAATGCGCTGGAATCCTCAGGTTTATCTGAAGGCGTTCGATGTCGGGCTTCAGGATACCTTTATTTATCGTTGGAACTTTCTGTTGCGCTCGGTCTTTGAGCTGTTGCCGTTGATGGGAACAGTTTTGATCTGGGGAGTCGTTTTCGATCAGCGGCAGGAGGGAGTCGGCGGGTTCGATTTCAAGGCGGTGGTTGCTTATTTCCTGATCGTTCTGTTTCTGGATGGTTTGGTTACGCCTAAGGATGATGAGTTTCGGATAGCTGCTGACATTCGGGAAGGACAGATCAGCTCTTTCCTGATGAAACCGATCAATTATTTGCTCTATCGGTTCAGTCTTTTTGCCAGTAGCCGGCTGCTCTTTTCGGCGATGACTTTGCCGGTGTTCTTATGTCTCTTCTTTTTCACGGCGAGTTACTTCAGTTGGCCGTCGGAAGTGGGACTGTGGCTGGCGGCGTTTTGGGCAATCGCGATGGCAGCTTTGTTGCAGTTCTTTATCTCGATCTCGATTGCGCTCCTGGCGTTCTGGATGTTGGAGATATCGACCGTCGTTTTTATCGTCTATTCATTCGAATTCATGCTGAGCGGGAGGATGTTCCCGCTCTCGTTCATGCCGCCGTTCGTGCAGGATTTTCTGCGCTGGTTGCCTTTTCCGTATGAACTCTATTTTCCGGTGCTTGTGCTCATGAACCGGGTGCACGGAGCTGATCTGTGGTTTGGGCTCGGGGTACAGACGTTTTGGGTGGTAGTGGCGGCGGCAGCGGCGCAAACGATGTGGCATCGCGGGCTGCGGAAATATCAGGCGGTGGGAGGGTAGCGAAGGCTAGCGAAGCGTCAGCGCTTCGTGAAGGACGGATGACGGGTTGAGGACTGCTCGCGCCTGGGCGGGGTGGCGTGCGAGTGGACCTAGTGGACAGAGTGGACACCCGACGTCGCCCTGTCGTCTAAACTCCAGGAGGCTACGTCGGACAAGCCGGGAGGCTACGTCGGGCAAGGAGTGGACGGAGTGATCGAGGCGCAGATTTGTCATCGCTTTTGTGCGCTAGATCTGCGGCGAACTCCGCAGATCTAACGCACAAAAGCGGAGGCGTAGTTCATGGTGTTGGCGCTACGGGTTTGGCGGACATGCCGATGAATCCAGATGCTCTCGAGTAAGCCGAGCGCGAACAGGATTAGTACGAGGAAAGAGCCGCCGTAGCTGATCAAGGGGAGAGGTACACCGGTGATAGGAGTGATGGAGATGTTCATGCCGATATTCATGAACACGTGAGTGAAAATCAGCGCTACGATGGAGACGGAAGCTAGCCGGCCAAGCTCATCCGGGGCGACGGAGGCAATAAGGAGGCCAGTGAGCAACAGAGCGGCGTACGCAGTGATCAGCGTGACGTCACCGACAAAGCCGAATTGCTCTGAGATACCGGCAAAAATGAAGTCGGTATGAACAATCGTTGAAGGTAAAAAGCCGAGTTGGATCTGGGTATTGGGCGCGGCGAAGCCTTTGCCGTTAAAGCCGCCGGAGCCGATGGCGATGAGTGCCTGGTTGATGGTCCAGCTAGCCCCCTGAGGATCGAAATCGGGATCGATAAAGGTGGTCAGACGTTCTCGCTGATAAGTCTTGAGACCGAAATTTGCGATCACCGGCACCACGGCGACGGCCATGATCATAATGACCAAAAGGTAGCGTTTGGGGATCCGGCCGACGAAGAAGATGGCCAGGAGCGGAGGAAGCATCACCAGACATTCACCGAGGTCCGGCTGAATGAGGATTAGCAACCAAGGAGGTGCAATGATGGCGGCACAGCTGAGAATCCGGCCTACGGTTGGCCAGAAGCCGACCCAGTTCCCGGTATTCGCGAGGAGCCAGCAGAGCAAAAGCAGGGTGGAAATGATCGCTAATTGAGCGGGTTGAAAACTGATGGGGCCGAGCTCGAGCCAGCTCTTGGCGCCGTAAGTGGTGCGGCCAAAGAAATGGGTGAGCACCAGAAAGCCGAGACCACCGAGATACAAGAGGAGGGGGAAAATAACGTGGGAGAGCCAGACGCGGTAATTGATAAAGGAAGTGACAAAGAAGCCGACGATAGCGATCACCAGCCAGACGATCTGGCGTCTATACATCTCTTGGAGATACGCCTCCTCCCGCATAAAGGTGACGCTGTAGATGGCGATTACTCCAAAAATGGCGAGAGCGACGGCGACTATCGCCAGCAACCAATTCATCCCCAACAACTTCCGAAGAAAGAGATTCATGAAACTGGCGAGATTTTAATCCAGAGAGGGAACACTGGCGAGCAAGTTTCGAGTATAGTCATGCTGGGGATGGGAGTAAATAGAGACAGCATTGGCCTTTTCAACAATCTGACCGCGGAACATGACGACGACATCATGGCTGATATGTTCCACAACAGCAAGATCGTGAGAGATAAACAAGTAAGAAAGGCCAAGTTCATCTTGGAGATCTTGCAACAGATTGACAATCTGAGCCTGAACACTGACGTCAAGGGCGCTCACAACTTCATCGCACACAATGAGTCTTGGCTCGACGGCTAGGGCGCGGGCGATCCCGATGCGCTGGCGTTGGCCGCCGCTGAACTCATGAGGAAATCGGCGGAGATGACCCGGCGAAAGGCCGACTTTTTTTAGCAATTCAGCGACGCGTTGTTCGCGTTCCAGGCGGCTGAGTTCAGGGAAATGGATTTTGAGGGGTTCGCTGACGACCTGCAGGATCGTCCAGCGCGGGTTCAACGAACCGAAGGGATCTTGAAAGATCATCTGAATTTGCCTTCGCCACGGGCGGAATTCGAGGTCTGACATCAGAATGATATCGGTCCCAGAAAAGCGGATGGTACCGGAGCTGATCGGTATCAGTTTCAGGATCGCTTTACCGACGGTGGTTTTGCCGCTACCGCTTTCTCCGACCAAGCCGACGGTTTTGCCAGCGCCAACCATGAAGCTGACATCGGTTACGGCTTTGATGTAACCGGCTTTCCGTTGGAGGATTCCGGTTCGGGTGGGGAACCAGACGTTCAGGGCTTCGACTTCGAGGAGGTCAGGGGCGGCGGGCATGCGGGGCGTGTGAAGTATGCAGCAGATCGTGACGTTTTCCGGGTAATCAGAAGGCGTGGGAGCAGCAACCCTTTTTCGAGGACGAGGACGAGGACGACAACGAGGACGAAGCGCTTTCGCGCGAGGACTTATCCATTCTGGCGGAGGATGGCCTCGAGGGGACTGGTGGCATGGGCAGTTTCGCGTTCGTGGCCGAGGCCGACCTCGTAGGCAGTGCGACCGGCATCGACGGCATTCTTGAAAGCGATGGCCATTCTGACGGGGTCGGAGGCAATGGCGATCGCGGTATTCACCAGGACCGCGTCCGCACCAAGCTCCATGGCCTCGGCTGCGTGGCTGGGCGCACCGAGTCCGGCGTCCACGATGACGGGTATTAGGGCCTGATCGATGATAATGCGGATTTGGTCCCGGGTTCGCAGCCCTTGGTTACTCCCGATGGGCGATCCCAGGGGCATCACGGTGGCCGTCCCGACTTCTTCAAGGCGTTTGGCGAGGACCGGATCGGCGTTGATGTAGGGCAACACTACAAAGCCCTCTTTTACGAGCCTTTCTGCGGCGTAGAGAGTTTCGATCGGGTCTGGGAGCAGGTAATGCGGATCAGGATGAATCTCTAGTTTGATCCATTTCGGCAGACCGGCGGAAACAGCCAATCGAGCCAGGCGGACGGCTTCATCGGCGTTCATGGCGCCGCTGGTGTTTGGAAGGAGGAGGTAACGAGCGGGATCAATAAAATCCAAGATATTGGCAAAAGGATCATGCCTACCGGATAGATCGGCTCGCCGGAGGGCCACGGTCACGATTTGGGTACCGCTCGCCTCCAAAGCATCTCGCATCAGTAGATTACTAGGGAACTTGCCGGTCCCGATTAAGAGACGGGATTCGAACTCGCGATCGGCGATACGGATAGGCATAGCTGTAAAGAATACGCTCCTACGGAGCATCTGCTCATCAGGAATTTCGCGACTTGTCGCTTGAACAGTGACACGTCGCCTTTAATCTGACTCCTGTGAGGCTCCAGGGCGAAGAGAAATTCAATGTCAGTGGAAAACTTTTGTTAGCCCATCCTTCGCTGAAAGACCCAAATTTTCGGCGAACGATCCTCTTCATTTCAAGCCACGAGGAGGACGTCGGAGCTTTTGGCGTGGTAATCAACCGGCCCACCCACCAGAAGCTGGCGGATTTTGTGGCAGAGGCTGACCTGCCTGGTTTAGCCGCGGTGCCCGTCTACGAGGGCGGACCGGTGTCGTCCAACGAGTTGATTTTAATGGGGTTTCTTGGGGGCGACGAAACTCGGCCAACCGATTTTCAAGTGCCATTGTCGATCCCGGATGCGGAAGAGATATTGAAAGAGAAACGCGGCTTTGTGCGAGCATTTCGAGGCTATGCTGGATGGGAAGCAGGGCAATTGGAAGGCGAACTGGGTCAAAACGCTTGGTTTGTGCAGGAAGCGGATGCGGAATTTATAGCGGGAGAGCCTGATCAATCGATGTGGCTGCGGTTTATGAAGACGCAGGGGCCGGCATATTATTTGTTGGCGCTGGCGCCGGATGATCCGTCGCTCAACTGAAGGGTTCGCCGTTCACGGTTCGCAGTTCACTGTTCGCGGTTGGTTCTCGGTTCTAAGGTAGGGAAGGGTGGTGCGTCATTTTGGGCGTTGAACGGATGGGATCCGCCTCCGCCAAGCCTACGGCGCGACAGGCTTTATGGGGAACGGCGAACTGTGAACCGAGAACGGTGAACGGCGAACCGTTAACAGGGAACGGCGAACTGAGAACCGAGAACAGCGAACCGTGAACCCTTAGTGGTTGCCGGAGCGGCTCCTAAGGGATAAACAGGGCGGATGAAAATTGGGGTACCCAAGGAGATTAAAGAGCAGGAGCATCGGGTCGCGCTACTGCCATCTGTTGTTTACCTGCTAACGCGGCTGGGACACGAAGTGTTTGTGGAGCGGGCCGCTGGAGCTGGATCGGGGTTCCCCGATGAGGAGTACGCCCAGGCGGGCGCTAAAATCCTCGACGATCATGCATCTGTCTTCGAACAAGGCGATCTCATCATCAAGGTCAAAGAGCCGCTGCCGTCCGAATATCCGCTTTTGCGAGAAGGTCAGATTCTTTTCACCTATCTGCATCTCGCGGCCAACAAGGGGTTGACGGAAGTGCTAATGCGGAGCGGAGTGACGGCGGTGGCGTATGAGACGGTGGAAATCAATCGCCGGCTTCCGCTGCTTGAGCCAATGAGCGAGATTGCTGGACGGATGTCGATCATTGTGGGTGGATTTCTTCTAGCCAAACATCGCGGCGGTAAAGGCGTGCTTTTAGGAGGCGTACCCGGCGTGTTGCCAGGCAATGTGATCGTGATTGGTGGGGGAACCTCGGGCATCAATGCGACGCGGATGGCGACTGGTTTGGGTGCCGACGTGACGATCCTGGAGGTCGATATCGAACGAATGCGATTTCTTGATATCACCATGCACACGGCGCACACGCTTTACTCCAGTGAAGCGCATCTATTGGAGATCTTGCCGCGAACTGATCTTTTGATTGGCGCAGTGTTAGTTCCGGGAGCGCGAGCACCGCGGCTGATCACGCGGGAGATGTTACGGATGATGAAGCCGGGGAGTGTGCTGGTGGATATCGCAATCGATCAGGGCGGATGCTGTGAAACCTCGAAACCGACGACGCACGATAATCCCGTCTATGAAGAGGAAGGGATCCTACATTATTGCGTGGCGAATATGCCTGGCGCTTATGCCCGCACGGCAACGCAGGCTCTCACCAACGTGACGGCGCGATTTGTTGAGTTTATGGCAGACGGCCTTTCTTCAGCGATTAAGAAGCAGCCGGCGATTGTGGGCGGGATCAATGTGATGGACGGCAAAGTGCGGAATGAAGCGGTGGCCCATGCGCTTGGATTACCATATGCGCCGATCGAATAAGGCGTCAGCTAAGCTTAGTAGAACCAGTTGTAGCCCGGGTCGGTGCGCTCGGCTTTTTGATTAGATGCCGGTGGGCGAATGTCTATATAGTTCGCAGTCTGGTTGCTGTGGTTAGGTGCTAACGTCGTGCAGGCGGCTAGTGCCAGGAATCCGCTGGCCAGAGCTGAATGGAATAAGTGATGGGAGTGTTTGCTAATGGCTTTAGTGGTCGAGTTAATCGGATAAGATGACTTCATAGGTAAGTTTCTTTTCCGATATATACCGGTAAAGGCGTAATTCTATTCCCGCCCTCGAGGACGAGGACGAAGGACGAGTACGATTTGGAGGCGCCGCCTAGAACTGCACGATATGGACCGAGCGGACGTTTGGGTTCTGTAGCGCGGCTTGGAGAACTTCGGAGGGAGGAAGGGAATCGAGGTTCAGGACGGTCAGCGCTTTGCTGTCGCCATCGGCGCGGCTCAGGGACATGTCGGCGATATTGATTTGGTGGTCGCCTAACAATGTGCCGATTTGGCCAACGATTCCGGGTACGTCGTTGTTCTCAAAAATCATCAAGGTGCCAACGGGGCGGGCCTCGACGAAGCGGCCGTTGATCCGCACAATCCGAGGAGAGGCGCCCACGAAGGTTCCGGCTACGGATACTTTTTCGCCCTCACCTTCCACTTGGAGATCGATGAGATCAGTGAACTCACCGGTAACATTTTCTCTGGTCTCCATCACGCGTAGACCAAGGTTCTGCGCCAGCGAGGTAACGTTCACCTGATTGACGTCAGCGCCGCCGGCTTCTTCCAGAAAACCCTTTAGGGCATAGCGGGAAACGGGTGAGGTTTCCACTTCATTCACTTTGCCGCTGTAGTTGATACGGAAATGATCGCAACGTTTGGGCGCCAGCTGACGCAGTAACCGGCCCAGCCTTTCCGCTAAGTCGAGATATGGCCGGATCACGGAGAGAGTCTTAGCATCAATATTCGGAACATTGACGGCATTTCGAATCACGCCATCCAGCAGTACTGAACGGATGGCTTCGGCGATTTCGATCCCGACACTCTCTTGGGCTTCAAGGGTCGATGCTCCCAAATGCGGTGTGCAAACCACGTTGGGAAGGTGAAGCAAAGGCAGATCAGGAGGGGGCGGTTCGGTCTCGAAGACATCGAGAGCGGCGGCCGCGATCTGACCGCTGATCAAGGCGTCGTAAAGGGCTTGCTCATCGATGAGGCCGCCGCGGGCGCAGTTGATGACGCGAGCGCCTTTCTTCATCAGATGGAGGCGCTCACGATTGAGCACCGCGCGGGTCTCCGCCGTCATCGGCAAATGCAAGGTCACGAAATCAGCTCGGGCAAGTACTTCATTGAGATCATCCAGAAGCTCGACTTGCAGGGATCGGGCGCGAGTGGGTGAGAGATAAGGATCGTAGGCGATCGGTAGCATACCGAAGGCGATGGCCCGGCGAGCGATTTCGCTGCCGATTCTTCCCATGCCGAGGATCCCCAAGGTTTTGCCGCTAAGTTCAACGCCTTCGAAGCTTTTCCGATCCCAACGGCCAGCCTTAACGCTGGCATCGGCTTGAGGGATGCTCCTGGCAATCGATACCAGTAGAGAGAACGCATGTTCGGCCGTCGACACGGTATTGCCGGCGGGAGTATTCATCACGATGATCCCACGGCGGGTGGCGGCTTCGACGTCCACATTATCAACGCCGACCCCGGCACGGCCTATCGCTTTCAACGATTTGGCGGCGTTAATGACCGGGCCGGTCACCTTGGTCTGGGACCGGACCACGAGCGCAGCGTACGATGGAATAACCTGAATGAGCTCGGGCTCTTTCAGACCGGTTTGAACATCGACATCGAGCCGACTCCCGAGTCGAAGTGCTTCAATTCCGCGTGGCGAGATAGGGTCGGCAACCAGGACTTTCTGGTTAACCATGATGTGACTTCGTGAAGAACCCCTTTAGTAAGCCAAATCCGAGAATCGAACCCGACCCTGAGCCTCGCGCCGTTAGCACCGGCTCAAACCCGGAGTGGGAATTGCTGCGAGGCGTCGCAGTCGAAACGGGCTGACTTTTGATTCGTTGGTGATAAATCGAAAGCGCCATCAATGGCCAGTTGTTCCTATACATATCGTACTGCAAATAGAACACCCTCGGGAAACCGGTTCCAGTGATAAGCTCCTCATTCCAGGAGCCATCGTTGTTTTGCGTTTTGATCAAGAACTCGATTCCGCGACGGATGCTTTCGCGATGGCAATCGCGGAAGGAAAGCAGTCCCATCAACGCCCAAGCGGTTTGCGAAGGCGTGCTTTTTCCTCGTCCCCGCAGCGAACTATCTTCGTAGGAGGCGCAGCTTTCGCCCCAACCGCCGTCGCTGTTCTGATGGCGTTCGAGCCAGTCACGCCCGCGGCGGATCCAAGGTTCGTCCATGTCCAGGCCGATGGCCTGCAGACCTTTCAGCACCTGCCAGGTACCATAAACGTAATTGACCCCCCAGCGGCCATACCAGGCGCCATCGAACTCTTGATCTTGGCGTAAAAGACGTAAGGCGCGGGCGACAATCGGGTGAGAAGAAGTGAATCCGTAAGTGCCCAGCACTTCCAGAACCCGGGCCGTGATATTGCTGCAGGTTGGGTCAAGAATCGCATTGTGGTCAGCAAACGGAACGTACTCCAAAAGACGATTGGTTACGTCCTTATCGAACGCGGCCCAGCCTCCGTCTTTGCCTTGAAAACTGAGTAGCCATTTAAGCCCGCGCTCGTACATAGCGGGGTCTTCCGGCTCATACCCGGCCGTGCGCAAGGCCAGTAACACCATCGCGGTGTCATCGGTGTCCGGGTTGTAGGGGTTATTGAACTCGAAACACCACCCCGACGGTTCCGGCTTGGGGTTGCGGACTACCCAATCGCCGGCGATGCGAACTTCCCGGCGAGCCAGCCAATCGGCGGCTCGTTTGATGGGCTCGTCGTTGATGCTCAAGCCCGAGCGAGCTAAGACTAAAGTGGTGATCGCGGTATCCCAGACTGGCGAAAAACAAGGTTGGATCCGGAACCCTTTTTCGTCATCAACAAAGAGAGCCTTGAAGTCGCCCTCTGCTTTTCGATAGAGGGGGTGATCAGGATGATAGCCTAGGCAACGCAGCGCAATCATCGAGTTCAGCATGGCGGGAAAGATGGCGGCTAAACCATCGTTACCGTCGCCGATCCGCTCGATCATCCAGCGTTCGGCGATTCGAAGGGCGTAACGCCGGAACAGATGGATCTGGTGATCTTCGCCGAACTTCAGAATGCGATCGACGAAGATGAAAACCTTTTTGAGACCCTTTGCATGCAAACGCGGGGTTTTCTCGGGCTCGACGAAGAGCTCTTTGATACCCTGTTCTTCCGGAAGCCGATGAGTGATTTTGTAATGATTGATGATCGCCAATGGGACCACCATTGAACGGGTCCAGGAAGAGACCGTGTAGAAGTGGATGGGGGACCACCGCGGCAGGATCAAAAATTCGACCGGGATGGTTGGAACCGCATCCCAAGGAACCTGCCCCAACAGAGCAAGGTAAAGGCGGGCGTAAGTGTTCGTTTTCTCGACGCCACCCAGAGCGCGCGCTCGTTCGCGGGCTCTAACCATGACGGGATGACTAGGAGAAAAACCAGCGAGCTTTAGAGCAAAGTACGCTTTAACCGTGGCATTAACTTCCGAAGGGCCCTCCGGATAAATGTTCCAACCCCCGTCCGGAAGCTGCCTCTCCAAAATGTGCCGGGTGCATTTAGCTTCCAGTTCCGGGTCGACCTCCTCGGCCCAGTGCATGAAGGCCACATAATCGGAGCAGAGCGTAGAATCGACTACCAGTTCGCCGAGCCAATAGCCATCTGGTGATTGAAGACTTAAGAGGTGCTGTTGAGCCCTCGAGATTGCCGTTCCTAGCAAAGATAATAAATCCGGAGAATTGACCATGTTCTCGCCTAAAAAAGCTAGCACTAGGTTATTCGCGAACCAACTCCGGATTCTTCTCCGGCTTTGCGGCTGCCGAGACTCCATTAAACACTTCGGAAAGCACCACTTTGCCTTTGGGGTTCGGCCGAGCTCCAAAGTTGAAAAGTATGTTCTTCCAGGTATCACCTGGCTTGCCTTTCAGACCGAGCGCCGCGGTGGGCTCATAACCGCAGTGGGTCATACAATTTTCGCAGCGGGGATCTTTCGCCACGCCATCAACAACGCCGTAGCTATCCCAATCAACGTCAGCCAGCATTTCAGCGTAGGACGGGTAATGGCCTTTGCCGTCGGTCAAGAAATAGCAAGGCGCTTTCCAACCCATTATGTTTCGAGTGGGAATAGCCCAGGCAGAGCAGGTCAGATCCCGATCCCCGGTGAGAAATTCCCAATAAACTGGGGTTCCGAGGAGACGGAAGCGTTTGCCCCAGGACTTGGCTTGAGAAAACTTCTCGATCGTGTTTCTGCGAGTCAGGAAGAAAGCAGAAGGATCGATACCGAGACGCTTGGCCATGTCGGTCTTGGCAGCATCGTAGTCGTATCCTGGAGTCACCGTGTGACCGTCCACTCCCAGATTGGCGAGATAGAGCAACAGGGTCTCGATCTCTTTCATATCGGTTTCACGATAGACCGTGGTGTTGGTGGCAACCTGATAGCCGAGAATCTTGGCCATGCGGATGGCGAGTATGCACTCTTGGAATACGCCTTCGCGTTCAACGATGATGTCGTGAATTTTTTCCAGACCATCCAAGTGAACGTTCCAGTACATCCATTTCGATGGCGAAATAACTGGCTTAGATGCGTCCTTCGGCCCTTTTTTCACCTGCTCAGCCTCACTAGGAGTGACCAGGCGTTCGTCGAGCAGCGTGCCAAGAAGCGGTTCTATTTCGGCGGGACGCTTTTTGTATTCGACCGCCAGGTATTCCCGCATTTTACGGCGCATGAACATGGCGTTGGTGCAGATGTAGACGATCCGGCGTTGCTCGCGCAGGCCCTGTACCAAAGCTTCGATTTGGGGATAGATCAGGGGCTCGCCGCCGCAGATTGAGACCATGGGCGCGTCGCATTCTGCTGCTGCAGAGAGACAGTCCTCCAGAGGCATCACATTTTTCATGGAGGTCGAGTACTCGCGAATTCTCCCGCAGCCGGTGCAGGTCAGGTTGCAGGTATGGAGCGGTTCGAGTTGAAGTACCGTGGAGAACTTTTTCGTGCCACGGAGTTTGTGCCGCACAATGTGTCCGGCGACTTTCAACGTAAGAGCCAAAGGAAACCTCATAGATAAATTTAAGCGCGGCATACTAGCAGCGGCTGGTCGAGATTCAAGGCCTAGCGTTAAGAGCGCCTCAAGGTCAGTGGTTGCATAATGCCCGATTTACCCTCTGAATCACAACGTGCTGCATTGGAATAATTCGCTGTTCCGCGGGTCAATGTGTGTGTTATTTTATCATTATCTAAGTCCGCCCGCGGGTATCGCACCTGCCACTGGAAGTGCGTGGCCGGATGTTAATGGAGTACGGATGGAGGTTTAGTTGTCGGGCTGAAGCAGTGCGCGGGGGTTTCGGACGAGACGAAGATAAAATAGGCTACTAAACAAGTAGACATTACTTGTTTGATAGGCTATAAACACTGAACGGCTTCTGAAAAAAACTTCGTTGCTAGTAGGAGAAAAAAATGGCGTCGACTTCTTTACCCCCTCAGGTTCACTTCACCTTGCCGCCGGGACCGGGATTTGAGGCGCTGGATAGCCTCTCCTCATATCCGTCGCATCTGGTCCGCTGGCGCGAGTGCGCGGACTCTAAGTTTAAGCTATCGAGCTACGTTTTTATTGGTCAAAGGACGAGTAACTTGCCTGTGCGGATGGCGTTTGTGGCAGGATTGCGTTCGCATGATGATTTGGCACAGCGAGCTTTGGCCAAACTGCTGGTGGAACTGGAGGTCGCGCCGTTGGTTGGCTCTGATTACGCGCTTTTCTCGTACGCGGTCACGCGTGAGTCCAATGATGATCTGGGGGAAGCTTTTACGAACGACTGGCTGGATGAATCTTCCGGAGTGCAACCGATCTTACAGGTTCTTGAGTCGGACATGGCCAGCAGCGATGTGGATGGATTCATTTCGATTGTGACGAATGAACGAGCGAGCGGCTTCCGAATTGAGACTGATAGCGAACTCATTGCGACGGAGGTAGCTTGGCCGGCGTTGGAAGTGGCTGGCCGGTTTGTTCCGTTGGCAGAAGAACCAGTAAAGGTTGTACCGAGCGCGGTCCTGCGCCGGCAACGGGGCCTCGGCCGTGGCATCCCGAAACAAATGTTCGGGTTGACCCTGCATACGCCTGAAGATTCGGGTCCGGTGGAGCAAGTTTCTGCGATCGTATTTTCTTCTATTCGAGTGTTGCAGGAGTATCGAAGGTTGCGGCGGACGGCGGTCGATCTGTGACGGTCTTAGGTTTTAGGTTGTAGGTTTTAAGTTTTAAGTTTTAAGTTTTAAGTTGGGGTTGGGTGGCGCGCGCTTCTAAGGAGAGAAGTACCCAGCGTTGGGGATTCATCTGTGGCATCTGTGATTCTGGGCGAGCACCGTGTAACGACGCTGCTGGAGCAAACGCGTCAGGGAACGTTCCTCAAAGGGGGCCTGGGGCGTTGAGATATTTTTAGGGGGGCACGGCGTCCAGTCGAGGGGGGGCACGGCGTCCAGTCGAGGACGAGGACGACGACGATCAGCCGATTGCGAAAGGGCTAGGCCTGGAGTTCGGAGGCGATGCGGGAGAAAGCGGCCTTGGGGTCAGGGGAAGCGGTGATGGGGCGGCCGATCACGAGATAATCGGCGCCGAGTTTCACGGCTTCTGCAGGGGTGGTGAATCGTTTTTGGTCTCCAGCGTTGGACCAGTTTGGGCGCACGCCGGGTGTTACGATCACCAAATCTTTGCCGAACTCCTTCCGCAGCGGTTCGAGCTCCAACGGACTTGCGATCAGGCCGGTAACACCGGTGGCTTTTGCGATTGTAGCTAGGGAGAGAACCTGTTGGGTCACTGATCGCTGAACCCCAATTTCAGAGAGAGTAGCTTCGGTTTGGCTGGTCAGGACGGTCACACCAAGGAGAACGGTGGGGCTCGTTCCGCGGCCTTCCACTGCGGCCTGACACATTTCTGTCCCGCCGCACAGATGGATCGTCAGCATATCGGCTCCCAAAGCACAGGAAGATTCGACTGCGGATCGCACTGTGTTCGGAATGTCGTGGAACTTCAGATCGAGGAAGATTTTTGCGCCGGATTTTTTGACCTCTTGAACGAAGGAAGGGCCGCCTAAGGCGAAGAGTTGTAGTCCGATCTTGTACCAGGAAACGTCAGGGCCGAGGATAGAGATTAATTTGCGAGCCGCTTCGACGGACGGAAGATCGAGTGCAACAATAATTTTATCTTTCGTGGTTAAGGATTCTTCCACAGGGTGACTCTGTATGAGGATTGCGACGCCGGCCAAGATTAATCTTACACTCGAAGTACAGGGGCAAAGACCGGATGGGTTTCATGAGGTGGCGACTTGGATGATTCCGCTCGGACTCTATGACGAACTATCAATGGAGCTGTCGTCGGAGATGGCGTACGAGACGAATGTAGCGAGTCTGGGCTTTGATAGTTCGAATCTGGTTTTGCGAGCGATCGAGCGATTCCAGGAAGAGACCGGGCAAAGAGGCGCTTATCGGGTGGGTTTGCGCAAGGAAATTCCCATTGGCGCCGGGCTAGGTGGGGGAAGCAGTGATGCGGCTGCCGCCTTGCTTTTGCTAAATCGATTACACGGAAATCTGCTTGATGATGAAAAGCTGATTGAGCTCGCAGCTCAGTTGGGGTCCGATGCGGCCTTCTTTGTGAAAGGACGGGCCGCCTGGTGCACGGGCCGGGGTGAACAGATGGAGATTCGCGAGTTCCCGACCGATCGGTGGATCGTCTTGATCAAACCTGAGTTTGGGGTTTCCACGGCAGCGGCTTATGCGGCCTACAAAGGGTTGCCACCGGACCAAAAGCGAGGGCAGGCCAAGAAAACCGTTTGGGGACTTTTGCGCAATGATCTGGAGCAACCGGTGTTTCGGAAATATCTGCTCTTGCCCGAAATAAAAAACTGGTTGGAACAACAACCTGAGACAGAGCTGGCTTTGATGTCGGGCTCCGGGTCCACCATGTTCGCGGTGGTAAAAAGCGAGGATGATGGGCAACAGATTGGCGACCGATTTTCGTTATTCTTCGGGTTCAAGTTTTGGGTGCGGGTATGCCGATTGAATCCGGTTTAAAAAGGAGTCCGCGGAGTCCGAGGAGTACAAGGAGAAAGAGGGGGAGGCGAGGTATTGAGTATGCGAGTGATGCAGTCACGCTGATTCAGCTGCGGACAGTACTCCATTACTCCAACACTCCATCTCTCCATTGCCCCTTGTCCCCTTCTTCTTGAACTCCTTGAAGTCCTCACCTAAGGGTCTGGCCATGTCGAGTCCTCCTTCACTGGGGTTAATTGCCGGGAACGGGATCTATCCGTTGTTGGTGGTGCGAGCCGCGCGGGAGCGAGGAGTGCAAAAGATTTATGTGGCGGCATTTGAAGGGGAAACTCGGCCGGAGATTGCTGAGGGAGTCGACGCGATCGAGTGGATGCGGGTTGGTCAGTTGGGCCGGTTATTAAACTATTTCAGTAAAGCGGGTGTGCATCACGCGATGATGGCAGGACAGATCGCACCGAAGAATCTGTTTGAACTGCGGCCGGACCTGAAAGCTTTGATGCTGTTAGGCAAGCTGAAAACCAGAAATGCAGAGACGATCTTTGGCGGGATTGCGAATGAACTAGGTAAGGTCGGCATCACGCTGATGCCGGCGACAACTTTCCTGGAGGATTCGTTAGCCGGTAAAGGGTGGTTAGCCGGGCCGAGACCAAAGCGGCGGCTGATCGATGACGCCGAGTATGGATTCCGGATCGCGAAGGAAGTAAGCCGGCTAGACATAGGGCAAACCGTGGTGATTCGGCATGGAACGGTGGTCGCAGTTGAGGCGTTCGAGGGTACGAATGATGCCATTCTTCGAGGAGGCGCCTTGGCTCGGGGCGAGGCGGTCGTGGTGAAGGTGTCTAAGCCAAATCAGGATTTTCGCTTTGACGTTCCGGTTATCGGATGCCAGACGATCGAGGTAGCAACTGAAGCCGGAGTTAAGATGCTTGCAGTTGAGGCTGCCAGGACGTTGTTACTGGATAGCACCGCCGTCAAAGCAGCAGCCGATCGGAGCCAGGTCACTATCTACGGTATAGACGAATGAATCAATCCATCCGAGTTGGAGTGGTGGGGGTTGGAAGCATCGGGAAAAATCACGCCCGAATTTGCGCCGGACTTAAGGATGCCAAGTTCGCTGCGATCTACGATACCAACCTTGATTTAGCTAAGAGCGTCGGCCGGCAATATCGGGTACCGGTCGCGGGTTCGCTGGATGAGTTCATTACTCTGGTAGATGCAGCGACGATTGCCGCGCCGACTACGACTCACTACGAGATCGGGCGGCGTCTGTTAGAAGCAGGGAAACATGTTTTAATCGAGAAACCGATTACTGACACCCCGAAAGAGGCGCAGGAACTGGAGCGTCTAGCACGGGATCGTTCTTTGATATTGCAGGTTGGTCACGTCGAGCGGTTTAACCCGGTCATGAGTGCTCTGCAGGAGCGGCTGACGAAGCCGGTATTCATTGAAGTGCATCGGCTATCGCAATATCCGTTTCGCAGTATTGAGATCGGGGTGGTGCTTGATCTCATGATTCATGATCTTGAGATCATCCTGCATTTGGTGCGTTCTCCGGTAAAGAGCATCGACGCGGTGGGTGTCCCGGTCTTGAGTAAGGGCGAGGATATCGCGAACGCGCGGATCCGATTTCAAAACGGGTGCGTTGCTAACTTGACGGCTAGTAGGATTAGCCCAGAGAAAATGCGCAAGATTCGAGTGTTTCAAGAGGCGCCCCCCACTTACTTGTCGCTCGACTATCAAAATCAGGCTGGGGAGATTTATCGATTGATTAACGGCAAGATAAGCCGGGATAAAGTCGCAATTGAAAAAGATGAGCCACTTAAACGGGAGCTGCTGTCGTTCATTGAGTGTGCTAGTCGCGGGCAACAACCGTTGGTGTCCGGGTACCAAGCGACGGCGGCGCTTGAGCTGGCGATTCAAATTACGGATATGATCGAGGCGGATCTGAGGGAACGAAGGGCGGCGACGGAAGGTGAGAAGTGATTGGTGATTGGTGATTGGCGCGCGGGCTTCAGCCCTGGGCTAAGATCTATAGCCGCTTCGCGGCAAAATCCGACAGCCTCCTAGGCTTTCTTGAATCGCAGCTTCGCTGCTGTTCGATTTTCTCTATCCTGGTTACGTTTTTCAACTGGCGGTGGGATTGAGCTTGCGAGGTTGGGACTCTGCGCCAACTGGTAGTTGTGAAGTTTTACGTTATTGCCGGCGAGTCCAGTGGTGATGCCCATGCCGCTGTGCTGATGAGCGAGATGCTTGCGATTGCGCCGGATATCGAATTTTACGGCGCGGGAGGGCCGAAGATGCGGGAAGTGGGTGGGTCACACATCTTTGAGTGGACCCAAGAAGCGGTGCTTGGTCTCTGGGATGTCCTCATGAAATATCCGTACTTCCGAACCCAGTTTCATCGGATGTATCATGAGATCGCGGAATTGCAGCCAAACGCAGTGATCTTTGTTGATTACCCCGGGTTCAACCTTCGATTGGCTAACTATCTCCATGCCAAAGGGTTTCGCGGGAAAAAGATCTATTACATCAGTCCGCAAGTTTGGGCCTGGAACCGGGGACGGATTCCGAAGATGTCACGTTTCCTCGATCTGATGTTATGCATTTTTCCATTTGAGAAGCCGTTGTATGAAGCGAGCGGGCTTCGTACTGAGTTTGTGGGGCACCCGATGCTGGCCAATTTAGAAAAGCGGAGGATAAACATTGCCCGGGAGCCAAAGTTAGTTGGCTTACTGCCAGGTAGTCGCGAGCGCGAAGTTCGTCGGATCCTTCCCCCGATGTTGGCGGCTGCGTCACTACTCAAGCAGCGGGACCCCGAACTACATTTTGAGGTATCGGCTGCCTCGGAGAAGATGACAACATTGATAGAAAAGTTAGCGGCCGATACCGGATTCGCTGGCTTACCAATTAGTGTGCGGAACGCTTCTGATCTGATGCAACGTGCGTCAGTCGGGATGGTTGCGTCAGGTACAGCCACTATGGAAGCGAGTTATTTTCGATTTCCTTTTGTACTCATCTATAAGGTGTCCTGGTTAACGTTTGTACCAGGACGACTGCTGGTTAGAGTTCAACATCTTGGTATGCCGAATATCTTGGCAGGGCGCACGATGATCCCGGAGTTTATTCAACATCAAGCGCGTCCTGACGCGATTGCGGACGCAGTGTGGCAACTTTATAGTGATGAATCCGCCCGAGCTGCGATGATTCAGGGTATGGATGAAGTAATCCTGCAATTGAGCGAAACGGAAGCTGGGCACCGGGCCGCAGAGGTGGTTTTGCGAGAAGTGGGCGTGCCAGCCTTCAAGTAATTATTAGTATTGAATTAATTTTCTTCGGCACTTAGGATGGCAAAAATTTACCCCAATGATGCGGTTTAACGTTGGCGGGGACAAAGGGACGATGGCTAGTTTCGGCAGTACCTTATTTTTGCTAATACCTAGGAACTTACTCTGTGAATAGGATCGGGTGTTCTATCAGTCGTGAGGTTAAGGTAGCTCGAGACGATGGCACCTTTTATTTGCAGCGGTCGACCTGTTCGATTGAGCTGCGGTTCGAGGTAGAAACTGAGGTTTTCATCGCCGTCGCTTGGCATACAGGAGCTAGACTATTGGGGCATGGCCGCAAAGAGTGGCAATCGGATAGCTTGGCAAAGGCCATCAAAGAGCTTCGAGAATACGCACATTCTCCCGAAATTCCTTATCCAGCTTGTCTGATGGATATCCTGGCTCAGTTACCGTTGAATGTCGTGAAGTTTAACCTGGACGAGACCGAGGGGAACGCCGAGAACACGTCTCAGGAGCAATCAGATATTCAGCGGTCGTCTTCGGCTTCTTAAAGCTGACTTCGCCAGGAAGCGCGAGCAAGTCAGGACCGCTCCGGCAACGCATTTTGCACGATCTAATCTGTGGACGACTATAAAGAATTTGTTGAATCGCTTTGGGCGCCCTGGCGAGTTGAGTATTTCGAACGGCGCGACCGGGATCGAGATTTTTTCGAAACCGCGGCGAATGCTTCCAACGACGCCGAGCATCTGGTTGTTTATCGGAGAAAAAGCGGATTTCTGATCATGAACCGGTACCCGTATTCGGCGGGGCACTTGATGGCCGTACCGTATCGGAAGGTGGCGGATCTCGAGGCCCTGACACCGGCGGAACGCGGCGAATTGCTTGATCTGGCGATCTACGCAGAGCGATTGCTTCGGGACGTGGTAAAAGCCCAAGGTTTCAATGTCGGGTTTAACCTGGGTTCGGCAGCCGGCGCCGGCGTTGAATCACATATTCACCTTCACATTGTGCCACGCTGGTCGGGAGACCATAATTTCATGGCGGTCATCGGCAAGACAAGGGTGATTTCTGAGGGTTTACAGGCTCTTTACGAGAAGCTGGTTGCAGCAGTCGGGAGGGTCGCGTGGCCAGGGGATGGGGAAAATAGCCAATAGGCGAGGGCAATCGTTCTCGTCATCGTCCTCGACCAGGGTGTTTCTCCCATTACTCAAGAATAGCCGAGCGGCGATTTGCGTCTGGGTTACGGGTAACGCTGGGTAGAATACGTTTTTTCGAGGACGAGGACGAGGACGACGACGAGGACGAGGACGAGAACGATTGCCGGGGAAACAGAAAAGGCGAACCGGAGTTCGCCTTTCTGATGAAGGGCTCAGTTAAGGAGAAACCGAGTCTAAAAGTCGAATTGATCGACGTTATCTTTGGTGAAGATCGTAGGAGGGCCGAGGAGGACTTGGCTGCCGTTGATGACCTTGAGTTTGCCTAGCTTGCCGCACTCGACTTCGGTGTCGCCAGGTTTGAGTTTTCCGTCAATCACTGCGCGCATTACATAGGCGGCGGCGTATCCGAGCTCGACTGGATTCCACAGAACGTCGCTCTTGACGGCGCCGCTCTTGATGAACGGCTTCATTTGGTTCGGGGTGGATTGGCCGACGACGGCGATTTTTCCGATCAGACCGGCTTGAGTGATGGCATCCGCCGCTCCGGGGAATGCAACACTCGACAGACCGATGATGCCTTTGACATTCGGATAGGCTTTGATGATCTCACCGGTCACTCTGAACGCCTTTTGCTGATCTTCTTCAGCAGGAAGAATCGTCACCAGATGCAAGTCAGGATAAGCGGAAGCGATGTACTTCTTGATTTCTGCAATCCAAGCGTTCTGACCGGCTGCGGTCATTGAACTCGTAACGATGGCAAAATCGGCTTTCTTCCCAATCTCGGCTACCAAGCAATCAATATCGGCCTTGGCAACTGCGTCCGGGGTGCACATTTGTACGAACCATTCCCGAGCATCGGGCTGAGATTCCGCATCATAACCGACTACGTGAATACCGGCTTTTAATGCTTTCCGGAGAACGGGCGAAATTGCCACTGGGTCGTTGGCGGCAAAAAAGACACCATCGACGCCTTTGGAAATGGCGTTGTCGATGAACTCAATTTGCTTTTGGATATCGCCTTCGGTGGGCGCATCGGTACTGACGTCGGTCGGAATGCCATTTTTGCTCATTTCGGCACAAGCGTCGGCGATGCCTTTGGCAGTGGCGTTAAAGTAGCCGATGCCGACCAGTTTCGGTATATCGGCCAGTACGACCTTTTTGCCTTTGAGATCTTTGGGATTGGTGGCCTTGCCGCCATCATAAGCAGTGTCGGCGCCGAACGCAGTCACGCTCAGAGCCGTAACCAAAGCGAAAATCGATTTGGTCATTGTCAACGAATTCGGTGATTTCATGTGGGTGTCGGGGGTGGGTTGGATTTGTTAAATCTGCGGCCGGAAAGAATAAATTTTTCGAGCAACTGATTTAGCAAAATGGAGATGATCAGAACGGCTCCGATCAGGATAACGGTGGCTTCCCCGCGGAAACCTGATAGTTGGAGGCCGTCCTTTAAAAGTTGGATAGTGACGACCCCGAGAGCCGTACCGATGATGGTTCCGCGACCGCCGACGATACTGGTGCCACCGAAGACCACGGCGGCAATCACATCGAGCTCGAGTCCAGTGGCGGCATCCGCTCGGGTGCTAGTAACTCGGGAGGTAAAGATGAACCCGGCGATGCCCGCCATAAAGCCGCTGAAAGTATAAGCAAAGAGCTTGATACGGTTAACCGCGAGCCCGGCGAAGCGAGCGGCCGTTTCGTTATGGCCGATCGCGTAAATAGAGCGACCGAGAGGAGTTGCCGCCAGTACGGTGGCGCTAATGATCAACACCAGAATCAAGAGATAAAGTTGCACGGGCACGCCGAGGATTTCGCCACTGCCGAAAAAAGCAAAAGCATCGGGAAACCCGTTCGCAGAGCGGGATTCACTAATGCCCAATGACAGACCGCGATAAATGGCCAGGGTCGCCAAAGTGACGATAAGGGGAGGGACTCGCAGGTAGACAATGGCCAGGCCGTTCAGTAGTCCAGCCAAAGATCCGGTTACGATACCGACAAAGACGGCTAGCCAGAGGGGCAGCCCAAAGCTTTGCCAGGAAAACCCTAAAGCGATGGCGCTGAGAGCCAACATCGACCCGACCGAGAGATCGATTCCTCCTAGGATGATAATGAACGTCATCGGTACGGCGAGTAACGCCACTTCGGTCAGAAAGCGGGTTTGATTAATGAGGTTAGCGGGCATCAGAAACCGATCTGACGTCTGCGACAAAACGATCATCACGATCACGAGCACGGCGAAAAGCAGGGTCTCTTGGACGGTTAACCATCTGATACCGAAGAGGGTGGGAGAAGCTGCGTCCCGACCTCCGCCAGCCGCCGCCAATGCAACCGAGGCGCCCGGGGTGCGGCGTCGCCGGAAAACATCAAGCAGTATGGTCAGAAGAATGAGTCCTCCCTGGACGGCTTGGAACCATTCCGCCCGGATATGGAGGAAGACTAAAGCGGTGCCAATGGTTTGCAGGAGTATGGCCCCAAATAGCGCACCAACGACGGTTCCGGTGCCGCCCAGGATGCTTACTCCACCGATCACTGCCGCAGTGATAACCGTCAGTTCGAAGCCGGGGGCGACGTTAGACTGAATCGCGGTGAAGTTGGTGGCGTAGAGAATAGCCGCGACGCCCACGAGCAGGCCGTTCAAGAAAAAGACTCTAATGGTGACCGCTCGTTCGGAGATCCCGGACAGCCGCGCAGCCTCAACATTGCCACCAACAGCGTAAGGTTCCCGTCCCGAAGCAAAGAATTTGAGCCAGACCGAGAAAAGCACGCCAAATAGCACCATCGCAAAAATCGGTACAGGTATGCCAAGGATGTGTAGCCGACTGATGCCGAACTCAGGTGGCAGACCATAGATCCACTTACCGCCAGTGGACAAGATGAGGCCGCCTTTAAGAATGCTGGCCATGCCCAGCGTCGTCACGATGGCGGGAATACGGCCATAAGCGACAAGCAGACCATTGATGAGCCCGATCAAGCCACCGGTTAAAATCGTGACCGGAATGACCAGATACATCGGTTGGTGAGCGACCGCTAACTGGCCGGCAACGGTTGCGCAAATGCCGAGGGCAGCCCCAACCGAGATATCAATGTGGCCACAGAGAATGACCATAGTCATCCCAACTGCCGCGACCCCGATGTAAGAGGAATTGTAAAGGATGTCGACCAGGTTGCCGGGTTGAGCGAAGCCGGGGTTCGACAGGGTGACTCCGGCGAACACGATGATGAAGGCCAGAACCAGCACGGTTTCTTGTTGGTTTACCCAGGAAAGCCAGTTCCCCAGAGAACTTCGTGAGGAAGGTGAGAAGCCCGGAGCCGACGGCGGTAAAGTCTTAGTGCTCATCACAAACGAATTAGGTTGAACGCCCGTTCTCCGGCTGGCCGATAGCGGCCGCCAGAATGGCTTCCTCACTGGCGTCGCGCCTGGCGAATTCGGCTACAGAACGACCTTCGCGCATCACGCAAATGCGATCGCTAAGGCGAAGAATCTCAGGCAAATCGCTCGAAATGACGAGCACGGCGATGCGTTCATTGCGGGCCAGATGATCGATTAGACGATGAATCTCGGCCCGGGCGCCGACGTCGATGCCGCGAGTCGGCTCATCGACGATGAGCAACCGGGGTTTCGTAGCCAGCCATTTTGCGACCACGATCTTTTGCTGGTTCCCGCCGGAGAGATTCCGAGCTAACTGCCGGATAGTCGGGGTTTTGATGCGCAAACTGGTAACGTACTCTTCGGCTAGCCTATCTTCGGCAGCAAAGTCGAGGAAAGGACCCCGGGTGAGTTTCCACAGCCGGGTGAGACCGATATTTTGTCCGACCGTCATGGCAGTGAGTAAGCCTTGCCGCTGTCGATCTTCCGGAACGTAGGCGATGCCGAGGTCGATCGCTTGTTCCGGATTGCGGATGTTTACTGGCTTTCCGTCGAGTTCGATCGAACCCGCTTCCGGGGGGGCGATTCCGAAAATAGTCTGAGCCAGCTCGGTCCGGCCGGATCCGATCAGGCCCGCCATTCCCACGATTTCTCCGGCGCGGAGCTCGATGCTGGCGTTCTTAAGGAGCGGGCGCCGGGCTAATCCTTTAGCCCTTAGGACGACTGGCAGATCGCTTGCTAATTCCCCGGTGTGCGGGGCCGGTTCCTGGGCTAAGGCCCGTCCTACCATCATGCGGATGAGCTCGCCTTCGTTGGTCTCCTTGGCGGATTTTACCCCGACCAATTTGCCATCTCGGAGGACGGTGACTCGGTCGGCCAGCATGAAGATCTCCTCGAGGCGATGACTGATGTAGATGATCGCGACCTTTTGCTCGCGAAGCCGGCGGATTACGCTGAACAGGCGTTCGGTGTCATGCTGCGTCAACACCGCGGTTGGCTCATCGAGGATGAGGATCTTAGCTTGGCGCGATAGAGCTTTGGCGATTTCGACTCGTTGACGGTTGCCTACGGACAGAACGCCGACCCGGGTTGTGACATCCAGATCGGTTGCCTCTAACGAGTCCAAAAGGGTACGGGCTTGTTTGTTAGCCTTGGTCCAGTCCAGCGCCATCCCAAAGAGAGTTCGTGGCATGTGACCGGCGAAGATATTCTCCGCGACGGTGAGCTCCGGGTAGAGACTGAACTCCTGGTAGATCGTGGCTATCCCAAACTGTTGCGCTTCTCCTGGGTTGGCCAGATTAACGGCTTGGCCGTTGATCCGGAGTTCCCCCTGGTCCGGCCGGTAGACGCCGGAGACGATCTTAATTAGAGTGGATTTGCCTGCCCCATTTTCTCCAAGCAGGGCGTGAACTTCCCCGGGCTTGACGTCAAAGGAGACGTTGTCGAGCGCGACTACACCGGGGAAAGCCTTGGTAACGGTCAAGAGCTCCAGCGCAGGCGGAGCGCTGGCCGAGGGCGGAGATTCCATGGCGTCTGGGGCGGCCATTTTTTATGACGCAATAAAAGTCGCAATCAAGGAATAGACTGTTTTGTAGAAACAGCGGTATTCGGTGGTTCCGGGGTATAGTAGCTAAGGGGCGCGGGCTAATAGTTGCATAGAAAGAGGAGTGGGTGTCAAAAAATAAATCGGAATGATTTATTTTTAAGTGGCGACCGTGGTAGGGCGAGGCTCCCGCATGGCTTTCACGGTTTTCCAGGGGATGGCAACGTGACCGAATATTTAGTGTTTTGGGCCAATACGCCCGCCGAGCCGGGTCTATGGTGTGGTACGATCCAGGGCGGTCCGATAGACTGGTTTCGATTCTGGTCTGGTCTTCGTTACCGGCCATCAGGGTGGTACACGCTGGGCCGCGGCTCGGCAGTTTTTCGGCGTAGGCCACTACAGATTCGACAACGACAACCGCGTTGCGCGCCCTTTGAGGACGTGCCGGAGCCTCGCCCCACCGAATTTGTCGCTTACCAGACGGTATAACCGCCGTCGACGACCAGGTTGCTGCCGGTGAAATAGCTGCTGGCGTCTGAGGCTAGAAACAGGACCGCTGAGGCGACTTCACGAGGTTCACCGACGCGTCCCATTGGGGTAAAATCCAGCCAATGTTTATACCAATCGCTTTGGGACATGCCCGCTTTGGTCATCTCAGTGCCGATGTATCCGGGAGAGATACTATTGACCCGAACTCCGCGTTTGGCCCATTCACCGGCCAAGGATTTGGTCAGCATAATGACTGCTGCCTTGGACGTGTTGTAAGCGGATTGCGGTTGCGGGACGTTTGAGATGATGCCTGACATCGATGCGGTATTGATGATGCTGCCTTTACCCTGCTTGAGCATCGCCTTCCCAAATTCACGGCAACAGTAAAAAACGGCGTTCAGGTTGATATTGATCACCTGGAGCCATTGTTCGTCGGTGCAGTCCTCCGATGGGACATTGACAGCGATACCGGCATTGTTGAACGCGATATCGATTCGGCCGTGCCGGGCAACGATATCGGCTGCTAATTGAACGACCTGTCCGGATTTGGTGAGGTCAGCCGGGAGAAAATCCGCGTCCAGGTCCGCCGCCGCTTTGGGTCCAAGCTCGCGGTTAATATCAACGATGACCACCTTGGCGCCGCATTCTCGCAATGCTTTGGCTGATTCATAGCCGATGCCGCGAGCACCTCCGGTGACGACTGCAACCCGTCCATCGAGTGGAGTAAGGGGGGAGTAGTTCATAGGCTGACCATTTGTTCGTGATAAGAACGGTTGTCAAATGGGAAGGAGTCAGGAGAAGGTGAGCCAGGAGTGAAACCAAGCGGTTGGGTGGTAAGAAATCGCTTCGGGGTGGCTCGAATGGGATCCGCCTTCGCCAAGCCTACGGCGCGACAGGCTTTATGGGACACATGGGACTAATGTGACTGACCCATAGGTCCCATTTAGTCGCCAAGCTGCATGCTCGCCCAAATACCGGCGCGCCGCCATGCCCAACCGGCCCCCTCCTAGCTCCTAGATGCTAGCTCCTAGCTCCCACCGCTTTCAGACTCGCCTCGCAGGTTTCGATCTCTTTGATGATTTGAGGGTTCAGCTCGTACTTAATGGAGTCTCCGGCAGCGCGGATAGCGTTTTTGATCGCCAACGGAGAGCTGCCTCCGTGCGCGATTATACAAGTACCGTTGACGCCTAATAGCTGGCTGCCGCCGTAGGTGTCCGGACTCATTTTGCGCCGGATGGTCTGGAACGCGCCTTTGGCGAAAGAGGCTCCCAATTTGCGGATCGGATTTTTGAAAAGCTGATGTTTGAGCGATGCAAAAATGGCCTGGGCGGCGGCTTCAGCAGTCTTCAGCACCACATTGCCGGTGAATCCGTCGCACACGACGACGTCGACCGGATTGGCGAATAGATCGAATCCTTCGATGTTTCCGTAGAAATTCAAGCGGGTCCGTTTCAGCAGTTTGAACGCTTCTTTGGTGGTTTCGTTTCCGATCATGTCCTCTTCGCCGATCGACATCAGACCGACCCGCGGATTCTGCCGGCCGAGGACGTAACGTGCGCAAATGCTTCCCATGATCGCGAATTGGACCAAGTGATGGGCATCGGAGTCGGGATTGGCGCCCGCATCGATCAGCACGAAGACTTTGGTCTCAGTTGGGATGAGACAAGCGATCGCAGGCCGGATAACCCCGGGAAGAGTTCTCAACTTCAGCACGGAAGCAGCCACCACAGCTCCGGTATGCCCGGCCGAAACCATGGCTTGGACGGTATGATTTTTTACCAGGTCAATTGCGCGAGAGACCGATGCGTCTTTTTTCTGCCGAATCGCTCTGGCAGCGGATTCATGCATGTCGATCACCTCGCTAGCATGAAAAATCTCGATGCGAGAATCCTGGAAACCGATGCGCCGCAGTTCGGTCTCGATGGCTGGGGTGTTCCCGACCAAGATTAGTTTCTCAATCGCAGGTAGCGCTTTCAGCGCTAAAGCAGCTCCTTCGATCGTATTTTTTGGGGCGTAATCGCCACCCATCGCATCTAAGGCAATTCTCATGGATGGCAGTGATTAAAAACGGCGCACAACACGGTAGGCGGATGCTATCGACGAAGCGCGTAGTAGCAACCGAAAAAAAGAAGGAGTTCGAGGAGTACAAGGAGTACGAGGAGTTCAAGGAGGGGCGGGAGTGGGCGTAATGACGTGCGGGGATGTGAGCGAACGTGCCGCTTCGCGACTAAATGGGATCTATGGGACTCAGGGGACTTATGGGTCAATCACATTAGTCTCATGCGTCCCATAAGTCGCATTCGGTTGCGGAGCCCTACTCTCGATCAGATGCTGCGCGCCACTATGCCCAGCCGGGCACTCTCCTAGCTTCTGGATTCTGGCTCCTCGCTCCTTACATCAACGATGCGCCGGCTTCAGCTAGGGCGCTGCGTTCACCTTTGGTGAGACAGACGTGAGCGGTGATGGCTTGATTCTTGAGGCGATTGCGGGTGTAGACGAGGCCGTTGGAACGGCTGTCGACATACGGATTGTCGATCTGGGCGGGATCACCCACCATAACCAGCTTGGAGCCTTTAGACATTCGGGTTACGACGGTCTTGGCTTCCAGCGGGGTGAGCTGCTGGGCTTCGTCGAGTACGAAATAGCGTTTGGGGATGGAGCGCCCCCGGATGTAACAGAGCGCTTCAATCTCGACTGCACCCTGGTCGATCAATTGTTCGTACGGCTTAAGCTGCGGCCCTGCGGCGTACATCCCGTTAACCTCGGGTTTGTTACGTTTTACTTTGCGCGGGGCGTCGGAGGGGACATTGGGTGGAAGCAGTAGCTCGAACGCATCGTAAATCGACTGCAACCATGGTTTCATCTTTTCGTTGAGCGTGCCCGGCAAGTAGCCAAGGGTGTCTCCCATCGCAACAACGGGCCGGCTAACGGTGATTCCGCTAAAGATGTTACTCCAGAAGAGATGCAGCCCGGCGGCAACCGCTAACAGCGTTTTGCCGGTACCAGCGGGACCGTAGCAGGTGACCAAGGCGATCTCCGGATCGAGCAATGCGTCCAACAAACATTGTTGGCCGAGGTTCATCGGTTTGAGGTGAACCCCACGCGGGTTGGTGAGCGCCGGCGGAAAGTTCAACCGGCGGCAAAGCCCGCCTCCGTAGTGTCGAGCCGGCATCAGCTTGTTCTCGTCGGCGGAGAGAAACACGTAATCGTTCAGCGCGAGAGCAGCGGCCGGCTTCGCCTCGAGTTGCAGTTCTCGGGAACTAGCAAAGCGTTGCATACTCTTGGGATCGATCTCGATGATCGGATGCGCATAGTCCTCCACGTCCGCCAAAGAGACTTTATCGTTCTCGTAATCCTGAGCTTCGATGCCGATGGAGAGCGCCTTCAGCTGCATGTTCAGGTCTTTTGTGACGAGAATCGTGCGTTCTAAATGTCTGCTCTGCACGTACAGGCAAAAGGCCAAGATACGATTGTCCGGGTGGTCGAGATCGCGAAAGGTTTGTTGGAACCGGCGAAACTCTTTATTCGTCCGCAGCTCGCCCAGGAATTCATTGACGGCGATCCGGATCGTCCCGCCGCCAGGGGTCTTGGCTCCGTTGGTGACTAGCTTTCGATTCTGATTAAAGCAACGAGACAAGAACCGGTGGACGGCGCGGGCGTTGGCTCCCCGTTCGGTCTGTTCGTTTTTAAATTTATCGGTTTCGCCGAGTACATCGATTGGGATCCAGACGTGATTATCGGCAAACCGATAAACGGAGTGGGGGTCATGCAACAGAACGTTGGTATCAAGAACATAGTTCTTGATCTGGCTGTTATGACCGTTCCGTGAACCGGCCGGTGGAACCGTCGACCGGGCCGATTCCTGAAAGAGCCCAGGTTGGGTATCTGTAGACATCCAATCTATGCTAACAACATCCGCAGTGGCCAGTGCCACACGAGGACGAGGAAGACCCTGGAGAAGGAGCATTCTTGGATCCGGTCACGAGCCCGAAACCACCGGAAATAACCCGCCGTACAGGCTGTCCGGTTTCGGGATCGTGAGTCAACGGCGCATCAAGCATGCTTTGCCGAACCTCAAACCTCCGCGTTGAGACTTCTGCGGAGTCGGGCACCGTCTCATAGATATAGGTGGCCATGACGTATTCGGATACTACAGATTGTGCTCGCAAAGGCAAGAGCTTTAAAAAAGGAGTACAAGGAGTTCTAGGAGTACGAGGAGTACAAGGAGGTCGATGCTTTTCCTCGCTGCGGAATGTTCGGGCGCGAAACTCCTTGAACTCCTTGGATTCCTCGTACTCCTTGAACTTCTTCTCTATGAGATATCGAACTCTTGGAAATTCAGGAATTGAAGCGTCAGTGGTTGGTTTCGGGGCTTGGGCATTAGGAGGATGGATGTGGGGTGGAACCGACGGGAACGATCCGGTGGGAGCGATCCACACTGCGATCGATCATGGAATCAATCTTATTGATACGGCACCCATGTATGGATACGGGCATTCGGAAGAAGTGGTCGGAGAAGCGATCAAGGATCGCCGAGACGAAGTCGTGCTGGCTACTAAGTGTGGGCTAAATTGGTGGAGCGCCGAAGGAGATAAGTTTTTTGAAGGCGATGAGTTCGGACGCGCGAAAGACGAACCGAAGTATCAGGTCTACAAAAATCTTAGGCCCAAAGAGATTCGATATGAAGTGGAACAGAGCCTGAAACGATTGCAGACCGATCGGATCGATCTTTATCAGACTCATTGGCAAGATCCAACGACGCCGACCGAGGACGCCATGGCGGAATTGGTCCGGCTAAAGGAAGAAGGCAAGATTCGGGCGATCGGATGTTCCAATGCGACGCCGGAACAAATGCGGCGTTACCTGTCGCTTGGGCAATTGGATACGGACCAGGAACAATATTCGATGCTGCAGCGGCAACATGAGCCGGGGAATCTGGCTTTCTGCGAAGAGAACAATATTGGGTTCCTCGCTTACTCGCCATTGGCATTGGGAATCTTGAGCGGCAAGATTGACGCCAACCGTAAATTCAATCGGGGGGACGTGCGTTTAGCTAATCCTTGGTATCAACCGGAGAACCGGCCAAAGGTTGATCAGCTGTTGAAGGCGGTCCAGGCCGTGGCCGACGCAAAAGGAGCAACGATTTCTCAGGTTGTGATTGCCTGGACCGTATCGCAGCCCGGTTGTACTCACGCGCTGGTGGGGGCGCGGAACGGCGAACAAGCAATGGCCAATGCTAAGGCCGGAGCGATCGAGCTGTCCGCAGATGAGCTGAAGGCGTTGAGAGCCTCGGTGGAAGCGACAGCATAGGGAAGGAGCTGGGAGCGAGAATCTAGGAGCTAGGAGAGGGGAATGGTGGGGCGAGCGGCAATGGTTCTCGTCGTCGTCCTCGAAAAACCGTACTTAACCCCGGCGTGATCCGTAACGCCGACCGTAAATCGCCCTACCAATTGTGGGCGTTCGCGCACGCTCCTAGATTCTGGATTCTAGCTCCTGTATTCTTGCGCGATGCTTCCGATCATTGGCATTACGATGGGAGACCCGGCTGGGGTGGGGCCGGAGGTTATCGCCAAGGCTCTGGCTCATCAGAGCGCGTACGATATTTGCCGGCCGATAGTAATCGGCGACGCCAAACGTTTAGCGCTCGCGGCGGAGATCGTGAAGTTGTCGAAGCCGATTCGGTCCGTTTCCGCCGTCGCTGAAGCCGGATTTATTCATTCCGAAATCGACTGTCTCGATTTAGGGCTGGTTCCTGAAGGGACTCCTTTTGGCCGGTTGTCCGCTGTCTGCGGCGACGCCGCGTTTCGCTATCTGGAACGGGCGATCAAGCTAGCGGTAGCGCGTGACATCGATGCGATTTGCACCGCTCCTTTGAATAAAGAGGCGCTTCATTTGGCCGGTCATCATTATCCCGGGCATACCGAAATCTTGGCTGAATTAACCGGGACGTCAGAAGTGTCGTTGATGTTGGTGGGACCAAAGCTCAAGATCATTCACGTCACTGCCCATGTTGGTTTGGTGGAAGCCGTTCGCAGGATTAGCGCGGAATTAGTGGAGCGCACGATTAGTCGGGGCCGCGAAATGTTGTTAGGCGGCGGCGAGCCGCGAATTGGGGTTTGTGGGATCAATCCGCATGCTGGCGAGAATGGAATCTTTGGCGAAGGCGAGGAAGAAGGGAAGGTGACGCCGGCTGTCGATAGGTGCAGGAAAAAGGGTTGGTTAGTCGAGGGACCGCTTCCGGCTGACACCTTGTTTTATCTCGCTGCCAATGGGCGTTTTGACCTGGTGGTGGCGATGTATCACGACCAAGGCCACGGCCCTTTTAAAGTGTTGGGGATTGAAGACGGCGTTAATGTTACGGCTGGGTTGCCCATCGTGCGCACGTCGGTTGATCATGGGACCGCTTTTGATATCGCCGGGACCGGTCAAGCGGATGAGAGAAGTATGTTAGCTGCTTTGCGATTAGGGGCGGAGATGGCGGTGGCGAGAGGTGAGAGGTGAAAGGTGAAAGGTGAAAGGTGAGAGGCCTGCCCTGAGCAAGCGTTAAGCGCGTCGAAGGGTGAAAGGTGGGCGGACCAGGCCGTGAAAAGGCGCAATCCGCCGTTAGTCATCCCGACGGTTAGCCGTTCAATCGGTAGAAATGTCCGTTCCTCGATCTTTTGTCAGAATGAAGGTGGTTTCGGCAGGATCATTAAGCGAAGTTGTAGATTGAATGACCATAGCCGACGCGCATCCTAACAACGCAGACGCTCGGAGCCTGAAGAATAAAGCTCTCTGGCTCCTGTTCGGACATAGGACGTACTGGTTGGGGCAACTGGCGGCGTGGGTCGGGATTTGGTTGCTGTTTTGCGCGATTTTCATCTCCGCTTTATCCGATGTTCGCACCACCTATTTCCTGGTCGATCAAGCATTCTTTTGTGTTCTAGGTATAGCGGCTACGCATCTGTTGCGGGCGATTTTCTTTTTCTTTCGTTGGGATGCGCTCAACTTGGTGTCCCAGCTTTCCCGAGTGTTATTAATGATTTTGGTACTGAGCGCCGCAGAATCGTGGACGTTTACTTCGCTTCGTCCGCCACTGCATCATGAAGTTTCGACCCGCTGGGTTCCCCGGCCGCAACCGCTAGGACCGAGAATGCATCGGAACGAGACGGAGGAAGCGACGTTCCCTAACCTGGTCAGATTTTCTTTCGAATTTGCCAAGACGTTACTGACGTTGTTTGCGTGGGCTGCGATCTATTTTGGTTACCGGCTACAACAAATGCTTAAAGGGGTACAGCTTGATAGACTGCGTCTCGACGCTGCAGTCAAGGAAGCCGAGCTGAAGGCGTTGCGTAGCCAGGTAAATCCGCATTTTCTGTTTAATAGCCTCAATACTATCCGGGCATTGATTGACGAGGACCGATTGAAGGCTCGGGAAGGCATCACGCGTCTGGCGGAGTTGTTCCGGGCCTCGTTGCGAAGTTCTCAAGTGGATACGGTATCGCTGCGCGCCGAACTACAAACGGTGAACGCTTATCTGGCTTTGGAAAAATTACGGTTTGAAGACCGGTTGCAAATCCAGATGGAGGTCGATCCGAAAGCAATGGAGATGACGATCCCGCCATTTGTGTTGCAGACGATAATTGAAAACGCGTTTAAGCACGGAATTTATCCGCAATCGGCTGGAGGTGTCATTAGTTGTGTTATTCGGGCGATTCCAGGCGGTATGAATGTTTCTGTGACCAATCCGGGTCGGTTACCCTCTGAAGAAAAGTATCAAGAGAGCGGGATAGCGAATGCACGAGCCCGGCTTAAGCTGATTTACGGGGAGGAGGCGGCGCTCGACATCGTCCAGGAGGGGCCGCTATTAGTGATGGTGAAGATGTTTCTGCCCCAGAACTGAAGTAGACATGAAGGCGTTGATTATTGATGATGAGCGGCTGGCGCGGGCAGAGGTCCGGCGTCTGCTAGATGATTTTGGTTGGGTCAAAGTTGTGGGGGAGGCCGAGAATGTCGAGCAAGCACTCGAGTTAATTCAGGCGCAGCAACCGGAGTTACTATTTTTGGATGTTCAGATGCCAGGTAAATCCGGGTTCGATCTACTTGAAGAAATCCGAGGGGAGATGCCTCGCGTTATTTTCACCACTGCTTATGACGAGTTCGCTTTGAGAGCGTTCGAAGTGAATGCGCTCGATTACCTGATGAAGCCGATCACGCCCGACCGTTTTGCGGCAGCCTTAACCCGAATCCGGGAGGAACCGGCCGAGTCCGCCAATCAATCTCCTTTGCGATCGTCTGACCAAGTCTTTGTCCGGGATGGGGAGCGTTGCTGGTTCATCCCAGTCAGCAAAATTCGCTTGATGGAGTCTGAAGGTAATTACACTCGAGTCAGATTTGAGAACCAGTCGCCGTTAATTTACCGATCTCTGACCACGCTGGAGCAAAGGTTACCCGCCGAAAATTTTTTCCGGATCAATCGGCAGCAGGTGGTTAACTTGCATTTTATCGAGAAAATCGAGACTTGGTTTAGCCACGGTCTGAAGATCTGGCTGAAGGGGGGCGAAGAGTGTGAAGTTTCGCGGAGAGCGGCAAGGGCTTTTCGCCAGAAGCTGAGTTTGTAGAGGATTCGTTTCTTCGGAATCCGGATAGCACGAGGTGGGGCATTTACTCTAGTGTTGCTCTCGGGAGTTCAATTCGGTAACAATCAAAGTACCTATTCCTGACTAGGTTGTTACCCCCCGGCAACCATGAGACCGCCACTAATTATCGCCAGGGTGCTTGCGCCCTCGGCAGCCTTGTTTATTGGGGCTGCATTTTCTTCCTGCGAGAAATCGGTCTCAACGCCTTCGGCTGCTCCCCCTGAAGTCCTGGTTACCGAGGTTACGCAGAAAGAGGTTCCGGTTTTTCGCCAATGGGTCGGGACGTTGAATGGATCTGAGAATGCGGATGTTCGGGCCAGGGTCACGGGATATTTGGAAAAGCGCGCTTACCAAGAAGGTGGCTTCGTGAAGAAGGGGCAGTTGCTCTTTGAGATCGATTCCAGGCCTTTCGTGGCGGCATTAGATCAGGCTCAAGGTCAGCTGCAACAAGCTCAAGCCACCATGATCGGGTCTGAGCTGGATGCGAAGAGAGCCAAGGAGTTGTTCCAAAACAAGGTGATTTCCGATCAGGAATACACGAACAAAACCCAAGACTACCAAACGAAAGCGGCGGCGGTGACAGCTGCTCAGGCGGGGGTGGAGCAGGCACAGTTAAATCTTGATTATACCAAGATCATTTCACCACTGGACGGAATTGCTGGTCAGGCACAGGCGCAGATTGGTGATCTGGTTGGCACGGGATCCAATACGGTTTTGACGACGGTATCCCAGGTTGATCCGATGCGGTGCTATTTTCCAATTAGCGAGCAAGGCTATTGGGAGTATGCCGATCAACTGAAAGAGGCGATGTTGGTACCAGAGGCTGAACGTAAGGAAACGGTGCAACTCATTTTCCCCGACGGCAGCACCTACTCGCACAAAGGCAAATTCGCCTTCGTCGATCGTCAAGTCGATCCGAAGACCGGGACAATTCAGGTAGCCGTTAACTTTCCGAATCCGGAGCTTACCCTGCGACCGGGCCAATACGTGACGGCTCGGGCCCAGCTGCAGACGATCCCGAACGCGCTGTTGATTCCCCAGCAAGCGGTGTCGGAATTGCAAGGTGGCGACCAGGTCGCGGTGGTGAATTCCGACGGAAAGGCTGAGATCCGAGCGGTAAAGGTGGGATCAGTCTTTGGGCGGATGATCGTGATAACGGACGGATTGAAGGCAGGGGAAAAGGTGATTGTCGAAGGATTTCAGAAGGTGCGGCAGGGAATGCAAGTCTCGGCTAAACCGTATCAGGAGTCGCCAAACGACCAGGCAGCTTCGGCTGCTAAGAATGCAACCTCTGACCGGTCTTAGCGGAGATTCTTTATGGCCAAGTTCTTCATCAATCGTCCGATTGTGGCGATGGTGATTGCTATCATCATGGTGATCGTGGGAGTGGTCTCGTTTCTCAGCCTGCCGGTCGCTCAATATCCTAATATTGTTCCGCCGGAAATTGCGATTAATGCGACTTATGTCGGCGGTGACGCGTTAACGGTCGAGCAGTCGGTCGCGACTCCGATCGAACAGCAAATGAGCGGAGTCGACCATATGAACTACATGTACTCGCTGAATGCGAGCAATGGTTCGATGAAGGGGATCGTTAACTTTGATGTCACCACGGATCCGAACATCGATCAGGTTCTGACGCAGCTACGGGAATCGCAGGCCGAATCACAGTTACCTTCCAGCGTTCGTAACTACGGAGTGACGGTAGCGAAATCGACTTCGGCGCCGCTCATGGTGATTTCGTTATATTCTCCGACGGGTCAGTTCGATTCGAAGTTCTTGGCGAACTATTCCTACATCAACTTGAACGACCCGATTCTACGAGTGCCTGGCATCGGGAGTGTGTCGGTCTTCGGCGCGGGCCAATATGCAATGCGGGTTTGGGTTGATCCGAACAAGCTAGCCTCGCTCAACATCACCACACCGGAAATCGAAAAAGCGATTAGCGAGCAGAATACAGTCAACCCGGCGGGTCAGGTCGGAGGCCAGCCGATTCCGCCAGGACAGGCCTTTACCAATACGGTGCTGGCGCAGGGACGCTTAGAAACCGAGGAGGAGTTTGGTAACATTGTGATCCGAGCGAGTTCCAACGGCTCGTTTGTCCGAGTGAAGGATGTCGGCCGGGTCGAACTAGGAGCACAGACTTATTCTCAGACGAGTAGTTTCAATGGTAAACCGGCAGCAGTTCTGGCGATTTACCAATTGCCCGGGTCCAATGCGGTCAATGCCGCCAAGGGAGTGCGACAACTGATGGAGCAGCTCAAACAGCGGTTTCCTGCCGGGCTCGATTACTCCATCTCTCTGGACACCACATTGGCGGTGACCGCTGGGATGGAGGAGATCTACAAGACCCTGGCGGAGGCGATGCTGCTAGTTATCCTGGTGGTCTTCGTTTTCCTCCAAGGCTGGCGAGCCACGCTAATTCCTCTCTGTGCCGTGCCCGTATCACTGATTGGAACCTTCGTGCTCTTTCCACTACTCGGTTTTTCGGTTAATACGCTTTCGCTTTTGGGGCTGGTTTTAGCCATTGGCCTGGTGGTTGATGATGCCATCGTGGTCGTCGAAGCCGTCGAACACCATATTGAGAAAGGCCTGTCGCCAAAAGCGGCCGCATTAAAAGCGATGGAGGAGGTTTCCGGGCCAGTGATTGCCATCGCCCTGATTCTAGCGGCAGTTTTTATACCGACAGCGTTTATCCCCGGCATCACGGGACGGCTCTACCAACAGTTCGCGGTGACGATTGCGGTTTCAGTGATCTTCTCGGCCTTCAACGCGCTGAGCTTGAGTCCGGCACTGTGTGCGCTTCTATTGCGGCCCAAGAAGAAATCCGGGCGGGGGCCATTGGTCTTTTTTTTCAATGCATTTAACAAGGCCTTCGGGTCTGCGACCGATGGTTACATCCGCGTCTGCCATTTGCTAATGCGGCGGGTTTTGCTGTGCGTTTTGTTTTTGATCGTTGCCGTAATAGCGACCGGCTGGCTGGGTGGGAAGATCCCGCAAGGATTCGTGCCGACTGAGGATCAAGGCTATCTCTATGCGAATTTGTCGCTACCGGAAACGGCGTCGTTGGAAAGAACCTCAGTAGCCTGCAAACAGGTCGAGGACATCCTCAGAAAGACGCCCGGTGTGCAAGCGGTCACGACGATTGCGGGATTTAGTCTGCTTAGCGGAGTTAGCACCACTTACAACGGTTTTTTCTTTGTCACCTTGAAGCCCTGGAAGAAAAGGACATCCACTGACGAACAGCTTAGGGCGATTCTGCGGGGCGCAAATCAAGAGCTGGCGAAGATTCCGGAAGGAATTGCGTTTGTTTTTCCGCCGCCGTCGATTCCAGGGATCGGAACATCGGGAGGGGTAACTTTTCTGCTAGAGGATCGGGCGGGACTGGACGTGAGTTATCTGGCGCAACAAACCCAGAAATTCATGGAAGAAGCCCGAAAACGCCCGGAGATCGCCAAGATCACGACGACTTTATTGGCCAGCGTTCCGCAGTTCTATCTGGATGTCGATCGCGACAAGGTGTTGAAACAGGGAGTCAGTTTGTCTGACGTCTATAAGACCGTGCAGGTTTTCATGGGAGGCTCATTCGTTAACTATTTCAATCGATTCGGAAGGTCATGGCAGGTCTATGTTCAGGCGGATGGCCCATTTCGGACGAACCCTGAGGATGTGGGCCGGTTCTATGTTCTTAACAACGAAAAAGATCCGGTTCCTCTTTCTTCGGTGACTCGCATCGAGCGCCGTTTCGGGCCGGAATTTACGATGCGTTACAACCTTCACCGATGTGCTCAACTCAATGTAACCGCGAAGTTAGGCGTAAGCTCATATCAAGTGATGGCGGCACTGCAAGACGTGTTCGCCAAGACGATGCCGGCTGAGATGGGATTCGACTATAAAGATATGTCGTTCCAAGAGCAGCAAGCCCAGAAAGGGGTGCCTCCAACGGTCATTTTCGGGCTATCCCTTTTATTCGTGTTTTTGATCCTGGCTGCCCAATACGAGAGTTGGTCTTTGCCCTTCAGTGTTCTTCTCTGTACCCCAATCGCGGTATTCGGTGCGTTCGGGGCGCTCCTAGCGAGACTACTGAGTGACAATGTCTATGGCCAGAGTTCGATTGTGTTCGAAAATGACGTTTTTGCACAGATCGGATTAGTCATGCTTATCGGCTTGGCAGCCAAGAATGCGATCCTGATTGTAGAATTCGCGAAGGCCGAATACGAAAAGGGTCAGTCGATCATGGATGCAGCGTTAGCTGGCGCGCGTCTGCGACTGCGTCCGATTCTAATGACGGCGTTTGCATTTATCCTTGGTTGTGTGCCGCTTTGGCTAGCGGCGGGTTCAGGCGCTGCTTCCAGACAAATCCTCGGAACGACGGTTATTGGGGGAATGTTAGCCGCGACCTTCGTGGCGATCTTCTTGATTCCGGCGATGTTTTATATGGTGGAAAGGTTCTCTCCTGGAAAGAGTAAGACCGAGCCCCCAGTTCCCGAGCCCGAGCAGCCGGCTAGCCTGGCTAAGGACGCCCAGACATCTGTTTAGTGCACCAAGTCAGTGACTGGGTGCACTAGCAGTGCCGTCGATTTTAACGGGACGTGGACAACGCTCGTAGCCATCGATTCAGTGTCCGCCGGTTGTATCGCATTTCCGGTTCAGTGTTGGCAGGATGCGTTAGATCAGAGTTCATTATTCGGGGCGCCATCACACCGGGCACCACGTTGGTGCTGACTAATCTGGCGGTTAACGCCGGTACTCAAAGCGCGCCTGGCTTCGATATTCTAACGGATTGAGGCACGTACTTTTAAGAACTGACTAACTCAACTTTTCCGGTATTAAGGTCGTAAACGCCGCCGACAACTTTGAGTTTCTTTTGGTTAACTGCCTCGCTTAGAATTGGGTCGGCCGTTTGCAATTTTTGTACGGTTAGGACCACGTTTTCTTTTATGGCATTGGCCAGCAGATCGCCTGGCTGTTGGCTGGCACGGTCAACGGCCGGCGTCAGGGCTTCGGTGAGCGATGGGATATGGCCGGGAAATGAGGCGCCCTTTTTGATTTGTTTAATCGTCGCATCGATCGCGCCACACGATTGGTGACCGAGGACAAGGATCAATGGCGTACCGAGGACGCTGACGGCATATTCAAAACTGGCGATGGTATCGTTATTGGCAAAGTTGCCGGCTACGCGGCAAACGAAAACATCGCCGCGGCCAGTATCGAACGCGTACTCGGGGCCAATCCGGGAGTCGGCGCAGCTGAGGATCCCGGCGAAAGGGTTCTGTCCCAGAGCTAGCGCCGGTCGTTCTGCGCGAAAATCATGACGGTGCATGTTACCCGCGACATAACGATGGTTTCCTGCCATGAGGCGATCGAAGGCGGCGTCGGGAGAAAGTACGTTCTGGGGTTTAGGCGGGGGGCCTTTTTCAGCGGCTCGTGACCAACCGGAAACGGATAATCCTGCGGCGAGGAGGGCAACAAACTTACGGCGTGGTAAGTCAGAGCCGTTGCGAACTAACGATGAGTTACATGAGTGGCACACAAAGAGAGGGGGGTTTGCTCAAGTATGCAAAACGAGCGTGATAGTGTAAAGACCATCTGGACTTGAAGCTCGCGTTAACAGGGGACCGGAAGCAGTGGACGGAGTGGACTTTGTGGACGGAGTGGGCGCAGTGGGTAGGCGGGCAGCGTCTGGCTGACGCGCGTTAAGGCTGGTTTTCGCTTGTTACTAACGCTGTTTTCGCCGGTGGAACCAATCGTCTACGTCTAATACCAAGCTGACCGGATTTATCTGGAATAGGAGTGCCCACATCGCGATTTTTGTCTTGTCTTGGATCTTCGATGTTTTCGCAATCCAGCCGGCCACCTCTTGGTCGGTTGCACCGGTGGCAACGAAGTTTTTGAATTGTTCGGAGTTGATCCCAGTAAATCTGAAGAATGCTTGGTCAAGGGGGCAATTGAAATGATAGGAGCCGGAGGTATTGGCCAGTTCGGCTCGGCATTTATCGAGGGCACGGGCTGCCAGGACCTGATAGTCGCCGAGTGGCGCTCTCGGGCTCCGGGGCGAGGTTTTGGTTAGATCCGGAGCAAGGGAAATGACTTGTTCATTAACCATGAGGGACTATCTGATGAAAGCGTTGAAGGTGCAAAGAGGGGTGGAACGGGTCTTTTGCATCGTCCTCGTGCTCGTCCTCGAAGATCTTGGGTGGTCGCATGGATGGGATCCGCCTTCGCCAAGCCTACGGCGCGACAGGCCTGATGGGACTCATGAGACTTATGGGTGATCGAAGTCGCGTGCCGGGTGTGCTGCTGCTGTTCAGCTCTTCGAGCACAAGCACGAGGACGATGGAGAAGGCGCTATTGCGCTGCTAGGGCTGCTTCCACGGAGGGAGGGAAAATCTCGATGATATCTCCATCTAACCGCAGTGAGACAGCCGGGTCATGATCGTGGTCGGTTGGGCCGCGATTGATGATGATGTATGGCGCTCCCCGTTGGGCTGCAAGTAATGGGAATGAAGCTGCCGGGTAGACAGAGAGGGTGGAGCCAAGCGCCACGACCAGATCGCATCCGCGAGCGGCATTGGTGGCATGTTCCAGGTCAGCAGGATTTAGATTTTGACCAAAGCTGATTGTAGCCGCCTTCAGGAAGCCGCCACACTGACAAAGGGGTGGTTTGCGGTGAACTCGAAAGAATTCGTAGTGAGGCTCCGGATCGCCTCGCCAAAGGCAGGTTTGGCATTCGGCCAAAGCGTTGGTTCCGTGGAGCTCAATCGGATTTTGAGAGCCAGCCAAGGTGTGTAACCCGTCGATGTTTTGGGTGACAACTGCGAGTACTTTCCCCGCCCGTTCCAGAGCCACGATGGCTTGGTGGACTCGGTTCGGTTTGGCAGCTCGAAAGGCAGGCCAAGCTTCGAGTTTGTAATCCCAATGCTCGATCCGTGCGCTCTCCGAACTCATGAAGTCGTCGTAATAGACAGGTGCGCGTCGAGTCCAGACTCCGCCTGGTCCGCGGAAGTCAGGAATGCCGCTGGCCGTGGACACGCCGGCGCCGGTGAAGATGAAGATGCGATGGGCGGTGTGCAGGTGGTGGATCAGGGGTGGGGAGGGCACGGTGGATGGTGGCGGCAGGTGAAAGGTGAAAGGTGAAAGGTGATTGGTGATTGGTGATTGGTGATTGGTGATTGGTGATTGGTGATTGGTGATTGGTGAGAAGTAATCGGAGGGCTGAAGTTCAAGGAACTTCAAGGGGAGATTCTATAGGGTGGCAAGTCTGCGGTCCCCAAACAAGCGAATGAAGCGCAAAATCGAAGCCAGACAGGCTACGGGTTCTGGGTTTTGATTACTGATCAGTGAAGAGCTGTCGCTCAGTCCGGCACTAGCGATGCTCGCTCCACCAATCACCAATCACCAATCACATCCCCTCACCGGTGCGCTTGTAGCCACAGCCAGAGCCACGCCGTGAGGAAAACGAGTGGCAAGAGCAACGGCGAGGCGATACCGAGGCAGCGGGTCAGGCCGCTTCCTTGAATGGCGGGGATGAAATCGCTTTGAGCCACATGATGGGAGTAGGTTCGACGTAATCGGTGGAGGGCGATTATTCCGGCCAGGACACTAGCGTAAATGAGCAGATCGGATAGGCACGCCACTGCGGGGATGATGTTGAAGAGGAGGTCCTGTTGCTTTGCCAGCAGTTGATTGCGCGGCGTGGGTGTTCCGTTGGCGATAATAGCGTATCCAGTGAAGAAAAAGGACTGAGCCGCCATCAGCCAGGCTAGTCGCTGGACGATGAGGTTATCCTCATGTTGGATCTGGTCCCGAATCGTGCGGTACCAATCGAGGGGGCTTAGGGAGTCGAGAGAGGGCTGGTTGGTGGGGGCGGACATGGGGGGTGGTAAAGGAACCTTGGGCCGTTCGAATGGGATCCGCCTTTTCCCGCAGGCGCGGGACTACGGCGCGACAGGCTCTATTCGACTTATGGGACTTATGGGTCAATACGACCGAAACGTTCCTCCCCGGCCGTTTAATCCTTTCGGGTTGCTCGCCGGTCACACGCCCAAACGCTCCGGCAGTGGCCGGACCGATACGCCGATACGCTCTTACTCCGGCGGATGCGCTCGGGGTTCCCGATCCTTGGTGCCGCCGCTGGTTGGTGAGGTGACGAACGGGCCGCCTGCCAGAGGCGCGCGGTCTGTAAAAGCTACCTCCGGCATATCGCTGGGTTTGCCTTCCAACGGAAAATCTTTCCTTAGCGGGAAGAAGGGGTAGCCGTCCCACATAAGAATTCGACGTAGGTCGGGATGATTGGCGAAACGGATTCCCATCATATCAAACACTTCGCGCTCATGCCAATCGGCCGCTTCCCAAATGCCCGAAACGGTCGGGACCTCAAGATTGTCCTCCGAAACCTTGGTCTTCAAGCGTAGATGGATGTTATCGGCTAAAGAATAAAGTTCGTAGACCACTTCGAACCTCGGCTCGTCGCCGAAATGATCGACGCTGGATAGATCGATCAGGAAATTAAAGCCGAGCTCGTCGCGACAAGCTTTACAAGTCGCCGGAATTTCTTCCAGCGGCACGGTGACAGAAATCTCATCTCGGAATTCTGTCTGCGGGAGCTGTGGGAAACGGGCTTTTACCTTTTGGGCAAGATCGGCGGAAGTCATGAAACGGTTTCCAGTAACGCTCGCTTTTGGTCGCCGATCGCCTTTTCAAGATCGATCTTGCGCTGCAACTTGAGCAGACCTTCGAGAAGCGCCTCCGGCCGGGGTGGGCAGCCGCTGATATAGACGTCCACCGGCAAGAGATGGTCGACTCCTTGCAAGACGGCGTAGCTTCGGTACATGCCGCCGGAAGAAGCGCAAGCACCCATGGCGATCACCCATTTCGGTTCCGGCATCTGATCGTAGATTCGTTTTACCGCCAGCGCCATCTTATAAGTGACGGTTCCGGCGACAATCATGACATCCGATTGCCGGGGCGAGAATCTCATGACCTCGGCGCCGAACCGGGCGATATCGAAGCGGGCGGACGCAGCGGCCATGAGCTCAATGGCGCAACAAGCTAGCCCCATGGGCATCGGCCAGAGTGAGTTTTTGCGCATCCAATTGATACAGGCATCTAGTCGCGAAAAGATGATGTTGCCTTCGATTTTAGAATCGTAAGCGACGGGCGCCGTGGTGACCATATGGGCACAGTATGGTCGTGGTCATTGGGAGCAAGTGAAATGTTTCACGAGCAGCGGGAGAGAATGACGAAACGGCGACTGGGCGAAAGGGCGATTGGGCGAAACGGCAAATGGGTGGTGGGGTGGCTTTGGGTCGAGGCACCGGATGGCTCTTTGGGTCCAAGACATTAGTCCCATAAGTCGCATAGCTCCCGTCTGATTACAGAGCCCCCACGCTTTTGGGTAGATTACGCGACCTTACGCCGCATCGCCGTTTCGCCCTTTCGATCTACGGCTCCGTTCCCATTTGTTTCTGTCTTTGGAGATCGACGAAGGTCTTTAGAGTGTCGGGTGCGGCGTCGGTGACGGCCCACATGGTCAAGCCATTGGCTTCCCAGCCGTAGAGATTAAACCCTTCTTTTTGGAGGGACGTGTCGGGGAAGCCAGTGGACTCACTCTTCGGCCACACGAACAGGTTAATAAAATGCTGGCGGTGCTGAAAAACGACTGCGGCTATTTCTTGGTCTCCAAGGTAATCAAGTCTGCCACCGATCAGTTTAAATCCCTGATCGCTGAAATCGTAAACTGGAGGGGAAAAATTCAGTTTCCCGGCGAACCAGGGTTTGACTGTGTGTTGATCGGTGGAAACAACATCGATCAAATGATTACCCAGCAACGATCGCATGTGATCGGACACGAGTTGGCCGGTCACGGTGGCCAAGACTCCGTTGGACGTTCGGTTCCCGGTTAAGAAAGTAGTAGAGCCAAACCAGAGGAGTAAGACGGCAGCGGCTCCGGCCAGGCCGGGCAGAACCCAACTCGGGAACTCGAACGCCGGCAGCCGCCAGGCTCGACGAGTCGGAGGACGGATCTGTTTCAATAGTTCACCGTGAATTTGGTCACTGAGATCGGCTTTCGGCAAGAATCGCATCTCTGGCTTTTGCAAAGCGTCGCGCACCGCTAGACGGGAGGCGTAGAGCGATTCGCAGTTTGGGCACTGTTCGAGATGCTGCTGAATTTTCTGCGCCTCAGCCAACCCGAGCTCGTTATCCAGGAACGGATCGATGTGCTCGTGCAGTTCGTCGCAGGTCATACTAGATCCTTTTCTCTCATTTGTTTAAGCAAGTCGGCGAGCTGTTGCCGGGCACGCGCTAACCGAGACATGACGGTGCCGATCGGAACCTGGGTAATCTCTGAGATCTCGCGATAGGAAAGTTCTTCCATTTCCCGAAGTACCAGGATAGTGCGGAAGTCTTCCGGCAGATGGGACAGCGCCAAACGGACGGCGGCAATCTCCGATTTCGACTGCAACTCGGTCTCCGGTGAACTGTGGTCGGGGATTTTCTCTAACTCTGCATCGGAAGAATGAACTGGTCGTTTTCTAAGGTGGTCGTAGCAGACGTTTCGAACTATCCGGAGCAACCACGCTTTACTGGTTTCGCCCCGTACGCCGCTGAAAAACCTAAAGGCGCGGACGTACGCGTCTTGTACCATGTCTCGGGCGTCTTGCTCATTCTGTACTAACCAACGTGCAAGATTATAGGCGTCGTTCATGAGCGGGAGCATTTCGCCTTCAAAACGCGCCAGCTTCTCCTGTTCATTCATTCAGTGCTGGATCGACGTTATCACAAACACATACCGCGACGGGAACGAATTTATTCCCGAAAGTCAACCGCGCCGTAACCGGTGGCACGTCGGGGGATCGGCTCGGCAGGCTTTTTCGATCTAATCCTGTCTACGGTTTCAAAATGACTAGCTGCGCTGGTGATTATCTTAGGTTTTTCGGGAGCCCGCCTCGGCCAAGCCTGCGGCGCGGCAGGCACTCGCCCTACGAGTTTGGATTTCCGGGAATAAACCGCCTTGAGAGCTGGTATTCACGGTTAAAACGGACGGCCTCGAAGCTGTTCCTTTGAACCTGGAGAAAAATTATGTCAGATCACATTCATGAGAACTTGAACGACGACGGCATCGACCGGCGTGGTTTTTTAAGCTGTATGGCCTGGGCCGGAACGGGCTTGGTGTTCACTTTGACCGGAGGGATCGCGAGATCGCGTATGCTGTTAGCAGCTGCCTCGGATCAGGGTGGTGCTGCGGCCGGATCGGATTTTACGTTTGTGCAGATCAGCGATAGTCATATCGGCTTTAACAAGGATGCTAATAACAACGTCATCGGGACGCTCCAGGAGGCGATTAATCGAATTAAAGCGCTTCCCACTAAGCCAGATCTGATTATCCATACTGGCGACCTCACCCATCTCGCTGAGGCCGATGAATTCGATACTGTCGATCAGGTGCTAAAAGGCACCGGCGTGAGCGATATTTTCTATGTCCCGGGAGAACACGATGTTCTCAGCGACAACGGTGAACAATATCGGAATCGGTTTGCTAAGGGCACCAATGGAGATGGTTGGTATAGTTTCACTCATCGCGGAGTGCACTTTGTTGGTTTGGTCAACGTGTTGGGCAAAGCCGAGGTCGCGCTCGGGTCATTAGGGCAAGACCAATTATCTTGGCTGGAAAAAGACCTAGGTGGCCTCTCAGCTTCCACGCCGATTATCGTATTTGCTCATGTACCGTTATGGGAGGTTTACCCTCAATGGGGCTGGGGAACTCAAGATGGAGCGACGGCTTTAGGGTTTTTGAAACGGTTCGGTTCGGTGTCCGTACTAAATGGTCACATCCATCAAATCGTCCAGAAGGTGGAAGGAAATATTTCGTTCCATACCGCCATGTCGACTGCGTTCCCACAACCCGCGCCCGGTACCGCACCTAAGCCGGGTCCGATGAAAGTTCCGGCAGACCAGCTCAGAAAGGTACTAGGAATCACGACCGTAAATTATGTGGAGACTCCACATTCGTTGGCTGTCATCGACAAACCCTTAATATCTTAGAAACGAGCGGGAACGCCCGACTTCGCCCCGTCGTTTAGACTCCGGGAGGCTATGTCGGCAGGCCGGGAGGCTACGTCGGGCGCGCCGTCATCGCTGCGAGGGGAAGGTCGGGGAGCAACTGCTTTTTTATTCAAAAATGGAACTATTTCTGGGAGCTAATATTTGGGAAATGATGCATGGGGGGAGCACTCATTTACCGATCGCATTGATGTTAGTGTCTGCTGTCTTTGATGCGCTAGGAGGTCTGATCCGATCGGAACGAGTTAGGGACCGGTTTCATGCCGCCGGTCTTTTTACTTTGATAGCCGGCACGTTAGGCGCTTTCCCCGCCGTTTTGTCCGGATTAATTCTGGCGCGGTGGGAGATTGGAGGACAGGGGGCCCTCTTCTGGCATCATGTTTTTCTTTGGCCGGCGTTCGCCTTGCTAATCGCGCTATCGGTTTGGCGGTTAATTGTCCGGGGACGCCGCACCAGAGCCGGTTTCTTGCTCTATCTGCTAGCAGCTTTCCTGGCTGCCTTTCTGGTCAGCGCCGCCGGATTCTGGGGTGGTGAGATCGTGTTGGGAGGTTCATGAGACGAGGTTTTTTCGGGCTGGAATTTCCGCCTTCGCCAGCTGCGGCGCGACAGGTTATCGCTGCCCTCTTGGCGGTGGTAGTCGCTTCCGCATTAGTGGGAGGCACGCTGGGGGGAGCGAATCTAGTGCGGGCCGGGATCGAAAGAGCGAGGACCGAGGCAGCGGCCGGCAGCCCCGCTCAGCTGTCGCAGATCGCGGCTCACGGCCAAAAGCTGTTTGCGCTCAATTGTTCGCATTGTCACGCTGACGATGCCTCTGGCGACGAAGGACCCGACTTACACGGGTTGACTAAGTCCGACGAACGAATCAAGGCGATTATCACGAACGGCATCAAGGGCGAGATGCCGTCCTTTGCGAAGAAACTGCAGGAAGCAGATAAAGAGGCATTGGTGGGTTTTTTGAGAAGCCTTAGGTGATTCTTTGGCCTGGCGCATTGGTCGACGCGATAGCGTTAATCGCCTTGCGCGGCATTTTCGGCGGGCGTGGAGCCTCGCCCGACCGCCGGTGCAGTGGTAAACCAGAACCCCAGGGCAGCCAGGAGGATGATGCCCAGGGCGACAGCGGGAGTCAAAGTCGGCGGGATCGCTAACAACGTGGGTAAGCCGCCGAGGGCCACGGCTAGACCGAGAACGAGGCCGGTGGCGGTGGCGGGGCGAGTTGGGAGAAGACGTGCCATGGCGGCAATCGAGCAGGGGATACTGGACTGAAGCAAGGCGACACCGGGTAACAGAAGCGCGAGTTTTTTTCCGGCGAAGGCGAGGAGCGGGGCGGCAATGAAGAGCGAAATCATCGTCCAACGACGGTAACCCAGACGTTCTGCGGCAAACCCGCCAATGATCTTGCCGACACCGGCAGCAACGCCTAACGCAATTAAGGCCGTGATCTGTCCGGCGCCAGCCAACTGAAAGCTCGTCCAGACTAAAGAACGCAAGGCTACGGCCGTGAGCAGGCCGATCATGATCCAATCATGCGACTCGAAGATCGGTTCTTTTGATGGTTTCACGGCAGAGACCTGGGCGGCCGGCACCGGCCAAGTCTGGATCACAACGATCAAGGAGAGCAGAGCAACGAGGAACGGTAGATAAAGATAGTGACCACTCGCAGAGAGAGCACCGCCGATGGCGAGCCCGATTACTCCCGGCGCCGCAAAAAGTCCGGCTGCATCCGAACGGCCGCCGCAGGATCGTAAGGTCAATGCTCCAGCGCCGACATGAAAGGCGGCAGATCCGAGGCCGGACATCAGCACGGCGCACTCGCCAAATCCCATTCCGCGGGTGATGAGGCTAGCTGCCAGAAAGGCGATACCGGCCGATGCAAAAATTCGGGGCGATCGCAGGCTGTCCGCTAAATAGCCGATCAGCGGTTGGCTACCGAAAGCGAGGGCGTTGTAGATGAGAACTAGCAACATTATCTTCGTCGCGGGCGAGTTAGTGGCCAAACTACCCAAAAGCAATCCGGCGGTGCCGTCCGAGATACCGTGCGCGAGTCCGAGGACCGCAGGCAACCGGTAGGGGGAAGAGATTTTAAGGTTCATTTAATTGCCTGGCGATGGAGAAGGATTTGGGGTCAATAAGGGTGGTGGTCTCCGGTATGGGCCAGCGCCACGCTGATAACCGATTACCAGAGGGAACAGCGCGAGATAGAGTGTCGTAGCGAGGAAGACATAGGAGAAGATATTGGCCACCAGCGAATTCAGAATGGTTCGAGAAAAGGACGCGGATAGTCGCAGCACCTTCAGTTCCACTGCTTCCACGATGACGGTCAGCAAAAACGCGCCGATGAAAAGGACTGGAAGAGGAGTGTCGTAAGCAAGTTTTTCTGCCACAGCCAAGGTAACCAACCCCGTCCCAATGAGCGAAGTCACCAGGTTAATGATGAATCCGTGCAGAAATGCGATTTTCCATGATCCCCAGCGAAGCAGTCGGAGAACGATCGTCTCAATCAGGATAATGATCGTCAAACTGACCAAAGAATAGGCGAAAAGGCTCGGCGGCCCTAGGTAGATCGGGGAAGCGATGTCGGCAAGCATCTCGAATGGTTGGTATCAGGAATGGAGATGCCGGAAAAGCGCAGGATGTACTGGGAGGTGGCAGCGGGGGGTGAGAGGTGAGAGGTGAGAGGTGAGAGGTCGGAAGGGCGAGTGGGCGTGTCGGCGTGAAAGGTGATTGGTGATTGGTGATTGGTGATTGGTGATTGGTCGAAGGGCGGTGGGCGGTCGTTCACGGCGATCTCGGCGTTCACGGCGTTCACGGCGTTCACGGCGTTTTCATGCGGATGGGACTAATGTGGAGGCAGAAACGTATTTCGGGCTATCTCGCGGGCGCGGTGACGGGCTACCTGTCACCTTTCACTTTTCACCTTTCACTCTGGCCTCTCCTTTCTCACCAATCACCCTTCGGCGCGCTTAACGCTTGCTCAGGGCAGGCCTCTCGCGTCTCACGCTTCCCTTCTGGATTCTCTGTTTGCCTCCTGTATAGTGCGCCCTCTGCATGGGAAGACTTTTGACGCGGAATTTTTGCATTATTGCTCACATCGATCACGGGAAGACGACGCTTTCTGACCGGTTGCTGGAGTCCACCGGTACAATCGCCGACAGAGACAAGCAGGATCAGTTGCTGGATTCGATGGATCTGGAGCGGGAGAGGGGCATTACGATCAAGGCCCATCCGGTCGCCATGAAGTATTCAGCCAAGGACGGGCAGACCTACCTGCTAAACTTGTTGGATACACCCGGGCACGTCGATTTTTCGTACGAGGTATCGAGAAGCTTAGCTGCTTGTGAGGGAGCAATCCTGGTGGTGGACGCAGCTCAGGGGGTGGAAGCGCAGACGGTGGCAAATGTGCATTTGGCGCTCAAGCAGGGACTGACCATCGTTCCGGTAATCAATAAGATCGATCTGCCCAACGCGGACATTCCCACGGTTCGAAAACAGCTTGAAGAAATCCTGGCCATCCCGGCTGATGAAGCCATTCTCGCCAGCGCCAAGACCGGTTTGGGGATTGAAGAGATCCTCGAAGCGATTGTTGCCCGGATTCCGCCGCCTCCAGCGCCAGAAGACAACAAGCTCCGTACTTTGATCTTTGACTCGGTGTTCGACATCTACCGTGGGGTGGTGGCTTATTCGCGCGTGTTTTCCGGTAGGATCGTCGCAGGCCAAGCGGTCAAGCTAATGAGCACCGGTAAGAGCTACGAAATCAAAGAGGTAGGGATTTTTACTCCGAAGCCGCTGGCTCAGGAGAGCTTGGAAGAAGGTGACGTCGGCTATTTCATCGCCAATATTAAATCCACGACGGAAATCAAGATCGGGGACACCCTGACCGACCAGCGCAATCCGGCACCGGAACAGTTACCTGGGTTTCAAGAGATTCATCCGATGGTCTTCAGCGGGATTTACCCGATAAATACCGCTGATTTCGAACATTTGAAAACCGCGCTGGGAAAACTGCAGATCAACGATTCCGCCTTCGTCTATCAAGCAGAGAATTCCGTGGCCTTAGGCTTCGGTTTTCGTTGTGGTTTCCTCGGTTTGCTCCACATGGAGATCGTACAGGAGCGACTACGCCGGGAGTTCAATATGGACATCATCGCGACCTACCCGAGCGTGGTTTACGAGGTGCAACAGACCAACGGGGAGAAGGTCGCAGTGGATAACCCCGCCCATTTACCGGATCCGAGCGTGATCGACGAGATTAGAGAGCCGGTGGTGGAGTGCTTCGTGATGTGTCCGAACGAAAACATCGGCGATATGATGCAGCTGATCATGGAGAAAAGGGGCGAAGTCCAGCACACAGAGTCGCTCGACACGAAGCGGGTAATGTTGACTGCCACCATGCCGTTGAACGAGATTTTGGTGGATTTTAACGACAGGATTAAATCGTTGACCCACGGATACGGATCGATGGATTACGAGCACTCCGGCTACCGACCTGCTGAGTTGGTGAAACTAGACCTGCTGGTAAACGGGGAACCGGTTGACGCTTTTTCGAGTATTGTCCATCGGGACAAGGCTGAAGGCCGAGGCCGGTTGCTGGCAACCAAACTAAAGGAAGTCATCCCCCAACAGCTTTTCCAAGTATCGATTCAAGCCGCCATTGGCGGCAAGGTTGTCGCCCGTGAAAATGTTTCTGCGCTGCGCAAAAATGTGACCGCCAAGTGTTACGGCGGTGATATCACGCGGAAGCGGAAGCTCTTGGAGAAACAAAAAGAGGGGAAGAAGCGAATGAAGGCGATCGGCAAAGTGAATATTCCACAGGAAGCCTTCATCGAAGTTCTGAAAACAAACTAGCACCGTGTTAACACCAAGATACGTCCAGGATTCCGAGACCTTAATAAAAGCGGCAAGACGAATTCTTAATTATCGCAAAGATGTTGCTGCTCCTGATCAGCTTGACGAGGCCCGAGCCGGGATTGCTCGGGTACGCGACGCGATAAAGCAAAGATCGGCTCCTGCCGTCAAAGAAGCAGAAAAACCCTTGGTCGATGTCTTGACCAAGATTGATCCGCCGCGGCCTAACTCTTGGATCCGGGACAATGTTGAACTGATAGTGGTGGTGGTCGCCATTGCGCTTGGGCTACGGGCCTTCTACTTGCAGCCCTTCAAGATTCCTACTGGATCGATGCAGCCGACGCTGAGCGGCATTATCGCCAAAAAGATCGACGGGGCGTCGCCAAATCTGCTGGTGCAAGCTTTTCAGTTTGTCGCTCTGGGGCGGACGTATGCCGATGTTGCTTCCGAGGAGGACAACGACAGTATTGCGGATATTACCCCGGTTAAACTGCGGATCTTGTGGGACGGATCCTCGATCCGAATGGCGTCAGGGCGAATCTATACGGTGGGGATTGCACCGGAAATACTGGAAGGCCAGCTTGGTCTACGACCGTCCTATTACGAGGTGAATCCGCAGTTTGGTAAGAAGTATCAGAAAGGTGAGCCCATCGTGCGGGCGTACGCGGATCTCGGGGATCAGGTTTTTGTCGACAAGGTGAGCTACAACTTCGCGTACCCGCATCGAGGCGATATTTTCGTTTTTAAGACGAATAACATTCCGGGTATTGGAAGACCGGATGGGCCTAGCGAACATTTCATCAAGCGATTGGCTGGGGTCCCGAGCGACACCTTGCGGATCGAGGAACCGAATCTCTTCATTAACGACCAGCCGGCCACCGATTACGTGTTTAAACGAGTGGAATCGCGGCAGAACGGGTATACCGGATACACTAACCAGCACGGGCAACCGATGCGCTATCTAGGGACACCTAGTGACACTGTGACCGTTCCTCCGAATTCCTATTTCGCGCTCGGCGACAACAGCGCGAACAGCTTGGATAGCCGGTATTGGGGTTTTGTGCCGGCTGACAACGTGGTGGGGCGCGGCCTTTTCGTTTATTGGCCGTTCACGAGTCATTGGGGTATTCCGCATTGAGGACCGGACGAGCGGGAGCTCATCCTCGGCCGGCGCGTCCCTAACCGGCTCAACCGAACGGAAATTTCCTTTTTATTCAGAGTTGTCTTTCGGAGAGAAAAGCTGCCTAAATCTAGCGTATGGACTTGGTAGACATCTTAGTCGACCTCGGACGACAGTTAGGAAATCACCCAGGGAAGGTAGTCGTGCTGGACGAGGGTTTCGTTGCTGGGAAAGTCGATGGGCATTTGGTGATTAGCCGTCCTGGCGCCCGTTTAGGCAACTTGGATCGCGGTGACTTGATTCATTTCAATCCGGCGCCTTTGCAGGAGCTATTGCGAGGCGAGCAGCCTAAGCGCCAAACGGAGGAGGAGGCGTTGGTTCTGTCTCGGTTGCAAGAAGATGCGCCGATGCCCAGTGCGGATGCCTACGTCGTTACAGACTTGTTCGACCGCTGCGGAAGCCGTATGGCGGTCCAAGTGCAGCCGGTAGCGATCAATCAGATTCTGGCGTCTCCGCGGGCACGCCAGTTCGCAGACCGCCGGATCACTTTGAGCGAAGTGTTCAATTGCGGGCTGGCGACTACGTTGGTGCCATACGCCGATCCTGGAACCATTCTGGCGAAAGAGGTGCGAAACAAAGTCAATCTCTGGAGAGACAAGGCTCGAACGGACCCGAAGGTTATTTTGCTCCAAAATAATGGAATGATCGTCCTGGGCGATTCTCCCGAGGAAGTTGTCGAGAGTATCGAAAAGATGGTTCGGGCGGCGGAAGTTTTCGTCGGCGCCAGTTTGCTCGGTGGACCTCAATTTCTGACCGTGGCCAATATTGGACGCGCGACCGAATATCGCCGGGTGATCGACATCAGCGGAACGAATCAACCAACGGTGCCTCAAGCTGTGTCGAGTGAGCTGGCCAATTCCTGACCTGACAGGAATCGATTGGACTCGCGCCGCTATCGAAGCCGGCGCTGGGGGTCTGGGCTATCTGCTCTTCATCCTTTGCAACCCGGTATCCCGGTTTTTCCGGGACGGTTTACGCATTGTTAACCGGCACCCGCGTATCTGGATCTGGCTGGTGGTATTGAGTTGTTCGTACGCTTTATTCCAGGCGGTGATCTCCTGGCGCCTGGGCGAGCTGCATCTATCGCTTTATGACTTGGTCAACTGGCCGGCGGCTCGATCGGTGGATTTGAACCTGGCGGCCAAACGCTGCTGGCTGCCTGCTTTCGAGTTGCTGTCCGGTATTTTCAATCAAATCGTCGTTACGTTTCCGGCGTCCAGTCTGGCTGCGCTCTTGTTCCTTATGAACTGGGGCGGGGCGCATTTTAATCTGATCGCCGAGGCCCGTGTGCGTTTGGGGGCTTGGTGGATGCCGGTTTATTTGGGAGTGGTGATCTGTGCTTTTGGAGCGGTGGCCAAACCGATTTTCGCGCTCACGATTCATTGGCTAAATCAATTTGCAGATGGGCTTTTCCTTTTGCGAGTGGGGGCGGTACTGGATTGGCTTTCTTTCCAATTCGAATACTTGTTCGGCTTGGTAGTCCAGATCTACCTGATCCTCCTGGCTTTCGTATGGCTTAGAGGCATTAAGTCTGATCCGGAGCGAGTGTTCGCCCTTGCTCTTCGGCGGACACCTCACGTAGCAAAATGGGCGGGATTGATGCTGCTGCTGAGCGCGCTCTTCATTCATCTACCCCTCCTGATCAGTTATCTCTGGATCGGCCAGTTTACCGATTTTACTAGCGCCATGGTGGAGTATGTCGATCAGACTGCCCGGCCGGTGATGGCGATTGTGCTGATCCTTTTCTGCTCGGTACAGATCACGTTGGTATTGCATAATCAGACTCTGCAAAAAGCGTTACAAGAGCATGTCAGCCTTCTGAGAACGAGCTGGTACCGGATCATTTGGTTTGTGATGGTGGCAGGGTTCCATCTCTTCGCGTTGTGTTGGGTTGGCGAGGTGATCCTGGCGTGCTATCCCGTTATGTCGGTCCCGCATGTGCTTGGATCCTTGTTAGTGAGTTTCGCCAAAGCCGTGGTGGCGGCGTGGCTTCTGACCAGCTGGGTCTGCCTGTATCGAGATGCGCGTCGTCCCCGGAAAGAAATTCGGTTTTGAGAAAGAGGGCTCCTTTGGTAAACCCTGAGCCAGAAGATATTTTGGTGGCCAAACAAATCAGTTGGCACGCTCCGAGCGATTCCAGTGCTCAAACGCAACCGATCAGCCACCGGTTTCAGCGCTCGTCGTTTTACATTGTCGAAAGTACGGATACCCAGTTTAAACACTCTTGCTTGCGTCTATTGGGTCTGCTGGATGAGCCCGCCACGGGAGAGATCCTGCTGGAAGGAAGACCAGTCACTGGTTTAGATCCGGAGGAGTTGGGAGAGATCCGAAATCGCAAGTTTGGGTTTCTATTTGCATCACCTTTTTTGCTTCCCTCCTTTACTGTGTTGGAAAATGTCGCCATGCCACTGTTTAAAGTGGCGCAGGTCGATGCCCGAGAGGCCAAAAGCATCACCGAAGCGATCCTCGATCTGGTGGGAATCGGCGAGATCGTCGAAGTAATGGCTGGTCGGCTATCGCCGTTGCAACAGCATCTGACGGCTCTGGCTCGAGCGGTGGTGCATCATCCTCGGTTACTCATTATCGAGGAGCTCGGACTAGACCTGGATACCGAATCGGCGCTGCGAGTGTTCGATGTGGCGCGCCGAGTTCCCGAGCGACTCGGGACTACCGTCATCGCGACACTTTCGCCTGGGATTGACTTCGCAGGCGGGGATGTCGTACTCGAAATAGGCACGGCGGGAATCCGGGAACTTCGGAAGGAGCCGAGAACATGAGCAAAGCCCAAAACATTACCCGCAGGAGTGGATCCAATCTCGCTTTTGCCTTCTTTTCTTTGCCGAAAGTAAAACGGCGCGACATCTCAACCTTTTACGCTTTTTGCCGGAACGTGGATGATATCGCCGACGATGCCGGGTTGCCGGTGGAAGAACGTCGCGCGCTATTGGAGGGTTGGCGGTCGTGGATTCGCCGTTCGAGCGAGGGAGAGCCTGATTTTGCCAACGAAGTCAGGCAATTGGTACGGAAATACTCGCTGAAGGTATTGCATTTTGAAGACATTCTTAGTGGTGTGGAAATGGACCTGCAGCGGGTCCGCTTCGCGACTTTTGCCGAGCTATCAGAGTATTGTTATCGAGTGGCCAGCGCGGTCGGGTTGATCAGTATTGAGATCTTTGGCTATAAAAATGTAGGCTGCCGGGATTACGCCTACTACCTGGGCTTGGCTCTCCAGCTAACGAACATCATCCGGGACGTGGGCTCGGATTTAGCCAACGGAGGTAGAATCTATCTGCCCCTGGACGAAATGGCCCGGTTTAATTATTCCGAGGAGGAATTGATCCAGCGGAAATACGATGAGCGGTTTGTCGATCTCATGAAATTCCAGGCTGAACGGGCGCACGCATACTTCCAGAAGGCGACCGAGATTCTGCCCGCCGAGGATCGCCGCTCCATGGTCGCGGCGGAACTGATGCGGGAGGTCTATTTCAAGCTCCTTACCCGGATAGAAAAGGACCGGTTCCGGGTATTTAAGAAGAGATACCGGCTAAGCCGGCCGGAAAAACTTTGGATTATTTCTCGGCATTTTGCCACAAATCTGGCATAATGCGGTTTGTCTTTAGCAGGAGTCAGGTCTGCAACCTGCTGCTAGGGAGTCTGCGGAGTCCTTATATGAGAAGAATGATCTACCTCGGGGCCGTCATTGTGGCGGTTCTCGGGATGGCCTCCTCGGAGGCGTTTGGGCAGACAAATGGCAGTCTGTCATCGACTGCAGGCATCGCCCAGATCGGTGCCAGTAGCAGTTTGATAGGAAATGCTCTCGGCTTCACCGTACATCTTGCCGGGAAAGATATCATCTACCTGTGGGAAGGGAGTACGGCATATCCGATCGCGACTCGGACCACCGATCCATCAGTCGTGATCAGTCCTTACGCTCCTCATAACCGGGTGATTGTTGACGGGATCAGGTCTGGAGAATTAGTGATGGATCCCTCAGTGATGAAGGCATTTATTCGACCCTAAAAGTTAGAGAAAAGCTTTCGACATAGATTTGCGCTGGTCCAGGTAAGAGCGCCGGCGAATACTGATCCTGGACGGCGCTATGGTTAGCGGTTAATTACGCAACTAACCGCTAGGTAAGGTTCACTTTCGTGTGAACCTGGGACCAGGGGTGTCGTATCTCCTGGCTTTTACTCTCATAACCGTCCTCGTCGTCTCCTTATTGCACCCGACGAGAACGATTAGCTTAATGTGGGTTTTCTGTTAACTATTTCCCGAGATTGGCCAATGCCGGCACGCTCTCGAGTACCTTGTTAACAGTATCTTCGCCGGCAACTTTCTTAGCTTCACCGACAAAGGTTTGTACAAATGGAGCGATTTGTTCGGTCTTGAGGCCGGCATTTTCGAGAGACGCCACGGCCTTGCCGATATCGCCGGCTTGGCCTCCAAACATCGAGCTAACACTGCCGATAAGATTACCTAAAAGGTTCCCGCCTCCGGCATCTGGGACCGGAGCATTAGCAAGATCGCTAGCACCCGGAATCATTTTAAGGAGAGCTCCGAATTCGCTTCCTCCGGCTTTCTCCTTGAGGAAGTTCAATACTACTGTCAATCCCGAGCGAACAACAGTCTCGGGGATCCCAAGTTTCTGAGCAATGGCTGATACTATCTGGTCCATAGTCGCTATGTTGCTTTTACTATCTCAGAGGTTCTCCTGACAAGCGTCCAAGGCGCGCCAACCATAAGAACCGGTGTCATGGTTCAGGTAATTCGTAGGCTATGGGAGACCGTTCAATCACTGCAAGACATCTCTTTGGTAAACGGGCATGCAAAGCGCATGGTCGGGGGGAGAGAAAAGGGCTAATATTAGCGCGCGTGATGCAGCCAAAGTGCAGCGGCCTGAACCTCTCCTCGGTCGCCACTTTCAGGGCGATTTCATTGGTCGCCTTACCCAGGGCTGAAGCCCTGGCTGAAGCCCTGGGCTATGGTCTAGAGCCGCTTCGCGGCAAAACCCGACACACACCTGGGCGTCTGTTTTGCCATTTCACGGCAATCCACGTCAGCCGCGAATCCTATCGTGGATCTGGACTATCGATCACGATGCGGTAGTCGCAGCGGTGGGTCGCTGGCTACGATCCTCTCATCCCTTCTGGACAAAACCCTTAGCACCTGTCCACGAATTCGGCGCCAGATCGGAACAAATCTTCGAGGACAGCCTGCCCGACGTAGCCTCCCGGCTTGTCCGACATAGCCTTCTGGAGTTTCGAACGACGGAGCGACGTCGGGAGCTTCAGACGGCGGGGCGAAGTCGGGAGGACGAGGACGAGGCGCCTTACGAGGGTGCGGTAGTAGCGGCGGAGGATCGGCGAGCCTGGAGGCGACGCAATAGCAGTGGTACTCCGGCCCCTAACAGGACGAGGGTGCCGATAACGCAGCGTTCCCAGTAGGAGGAGATCCCGACCAGAACCAGGGAATTATTGATGATGGTGACCAGGAAGACGCCGACGATGGTGCCGAAGACAGTTCCGTGACCGCCGGTGATGCGAGTGCCGCCGAGCACCACAGCGGCGATGACGTTGAGCTCGCTGCCAACCAGATCGAAAGGATTGGCTACCCGGGCTTGTGAACTGTGGACAATACCGGTGATGCCGGCCATTAGACCGATGAGGACGTAAATTAAAAACTTGGTCCGGGCGACGGGGATACCGAGCCGGCTACAGGCGATTTCGCTACCGCCGATGGCATAGATATAACGGCCAAATGCGGTGAAACGTACCATCAACGCGATTAACAAAATGGCGCCGATTAAGAATAAAGAGGTGGTGGGTAAACTGAACAGGCTCCCGTCCGCCAGACGTCCCCGATAGAGGTAAGATCTGGACAGGTCGAGCATGGCGTCGGGAATGTCGGTAATATGTTTGCTGCCAAGGAAGGTGAGCAGGAAGCCGTGAAAAAAGCTCAATGTTCCCAACGTTACAATCAAGGTTGGCAGCCGGAATATCGCGATCAAAAGGCCGTTGATGGAACCTAAGATGGCTCCTATTACCGCGGCGACTAAAAAGATTAAAAGGAGCGGCGCGTGCGGGTTGGTTAATACGAAGAGTTTCACCGTACCGTACATAGCGGTGGCGGCAACGGCGGTGAATGAGACGTCGATACCGCCCGATAATAACGCCACGTAAACAGCCAGCGCGAAAATGCCGGTAGTGATACTATCGCGGACGAGGTCCAAGAAATTGGCGGCGCTAAGGAAGACCGGGTTTGCCAGGGTGATAGCCGCGCATAACAGAAGCGTTGTAGTTAGGATAACGCCCTCTGAGGTTCGGAGATAGTGGATTAACCAGCGCATTTATAGTTCTAGCAAGGGAATAGGGTGTTCATGGCGTCGCGGCGTTCATGCGTCTGTCACGGTCGTACTCTCGCCTTCGCCAAGCCTACGGCGCAGCAGGCCGTCCTCGGAGGGGGTGGCGGTGAGTGAGACAGCGTGATTGTCGCGGGATCTGACAGCGCATGGATCGTGAATCGGCGTTGAGTTAGTCATGGGGCTTCGGTCGCTTCTATTCGAGGACGAGGACGAGTACGATTGGGTGGTACGTCATGGGCAGTTTCTTCTACTATTCCAGGGTTACCTCCTGGACCAACCTCGCCAGATCCAGTTTGTCGACAGCCTCTTCATGAGAGATCCGTCCGTTAGCCATCACAATGACCCGATGACAAATGCTAAGAACTTCCGGCAAATCGTCCGAAACGACGATGATGGCGGTTCCCCGTCGAGCGAGCTCCGCAATCAGAAGATGAATATCATGTTTTGAACCGACATCGACTCCCATGGTCGGGCCGTTCAGGATCAGCACTTTCGGGTTGAGATCGAGATAACGTGCGATCAAAACGCGCTGCTGATTTCCCCCGGACAAGGTTTGCACCGGCGCCCTTCCATCCGGCGCTTTGATATTTAGTTGTTTAATGTAACCTTGGCCGTCCTCACGGATTTGGCGGAAATCCAACAAACCGGCCCGGGTTCGCCGCCAAAGGTTAGCGATGAGGATATTATCGAAAATTTCCTGTTCAAGGAACAACCCCTCATTCAACCGGTCCTCCGGGATATAACCGATACCCAGAGCTTGAGCTTGCAACACGGTTCGCGGCGCAATCGATTTGCCGGCGAGCAAAATCTGTCCACTAACGGGCGGCGTTTTCCCTGACAGGCTCACGGCGAGTTCACTGCGGCCGGAACCGAGGAGGCCGGTTAAGCCCAGTATTTCACCGGGCTTAACCTCGAACGTCACGTCGCGGAAAAGCGGCGATAGGCTTAAGGATTCAACCCGAAGCAGAGGCGCGGTTCCGGGATCGGGCACTGGAGGTTGTAGCCGTTCTACTAGAATCTGGCGGCCCGTGATGGCTTGGCTAAGATCGGCGGTGGTAAAATTCGTGATCGGTCCAGTGGCGACGACCTGGCCGTTTCGCAAAACCGTTACCTCATCGCAAATTTCATAGATCTCTTCCAGCTTATGGGTAACAAAAATAAAGCTGACGCCCTGTTGGCTGACGGAGCGGACAATTTTGAAGAGCGCTTTAACCTCGCGCCGCGTGAGGGCGGAGGTTGGTTCGTCCATAATGATAATCTTTGAGCGGTTCCGCAGAGCCCGGGCGATCGCAACCAATTGTTGGTTAGCGACAGGTAAATCTTCGACCAATCCCTGAAGAGGAATGTCGACATTCATCTGGGTCAACGTCTCCTGCGCCTGCAGCTTGAGTTGCCGGAAATTTGTGAATTTGCGACGCCGGGATACGCTGTCCAGAAAAGTGATATTCTCAAAAACGGACAGGTTCGGTAGTAGCGAAAAATCTTGGTAAATTACACTGAGACCCAACTCGATGCGTTTGTAGGCGTTCTCATGCGTAGCGTCATGGCCGTCTATGATTACCTTGCCCCCGTCTGCACTCAGGGTTCCGGAAATGATTTTAATCAGCGTCGATTTTCCGGAGCCATTTTCGCCCGCTAGGCAATGAACGGAAGCCTGTCCGACAGAAAGGGTGACATCCTGGAGAACCGGAACGCGGACGTAGGTCTTAGAGACGTTTTGAGCGAGAAGCGAAGCCACTTTGAAGAGTGAGAGGCCGTGAAAGGTGATTAGTGATTAGTGATTGGTGAGAAGACATACCGCGAATGGATCCTCCGTCGTCCCGCGGCCGCGGGACTATGGCGGACAAGCAACGAACGGACGCGAATTAATCTATTTTTGAATTCGCGTTCATTGGCGTCCATTCGCGGGTGTTTCGTGGTCTTTGATAGGTAGCCAACAAAAGACCGGCTGAAAAGCCGGTCTTAGGTACGTTCGCAGGAAGGATCCGCGGTTAGAAATCGAACTTGTCCATGTTATCTTTGGTACAATCGGTCCAGCCGCTGCCGTAAATCACTTTGTCGTTCACCAAGCGGATCTTGTTATAACCGGTTACACCAAGGTCCATGCCGTCAGTGACCTTTTGACCGTTCAATACCATGACCGCCACTTTGTTCATGAGGTAACCGGCATCAGCGGAGTCCCAGAAAGAGATCACGCTAACAGCACCGGTCGGGAGATACTTCTTAACCAAGGATGGTACGCCGGTGCCAGCCACGAACACCTTACCTTGAAGTCCGGCTTCTTCCACGGCTAGACCGCAACCCGGAGCATCGGTCGAGGCGCTTCCTTGAAAACCACGCAGGTTAGGGTGAGAACGAAGCAGTTCTTTGGCCTTGGCGTAGGAAACCTGTTGATCGTCGTTGGTCTCGATCTTGTCGACCGCGAGCTTCATCTTCGGGTATTTCTTTTTCTGCAAAGCGATCGCGGCATCTGCCCATTGGTTGTGGGTTTTAGAGGTCAGGCTTCCTACCATGACAGCGTACTCGCCTTCGTAATTCATCAGTTTGGCGAGGTTCTCCATGATGTGTTCGCCGAAAGCAGCATTATCGAAAGCTTCGATATCATAGTTGGCGTTCTGAATATCGGACGCCTCGTGAGCGATGACGACAATGTGGTTCTCCATCGCCTTCTTCAAGACCGGTTCCATGGCGGGCGGTTGGAACGGGACGACGCAGATTGCATCGACCTTCTTGGCGATCAGGTCCTCGACGATCTGATTTTGTTGGGCGGAATCAGTGGTGGGCGGTCCAAGCTGAATGGCGTTATTGCCGGTGTCTTGGGCGAATTTTTTGATCCCTGATTCCATGTGATTGAACCAGTTGATACCGCTGATCTTAACAACGGTAGCGAGATTGTACTTCTTATCTGCAGCGAGACCGGTAGAGGCAATGAGGGCCAACAGACCGAGCCCGATTAGGGGGGCGGATTTTCTCATGAATGGACGCATATCTAGGGGGGAGGACTGTTTACGAATAAACGTAAACGCTAGTGGACCATGCGAGGTCAACAACGCCTGGTCAAGCAAATCTCACAGTTGCTGAACTTTTGTTCTATAACGATGTAGCTCCTACGGATTCTGTCAAAGATATCGCTCCTACAGAGCCGCTTTATTTGCTATCTGCTATTTGCGTCGGCCTCGCAAGCGAGGCACGCTCCACGAGCTGCGTTCCCCTATGAATGAGAGTTTTCGATACGTCCTCCGGCTTTCGATGTTTACCGTGTTCATCTTTGTCACCTTTTGTTTCCTAGACGCGGGCACGTTTCTTTCCGGGGCAAACATGAGCTCGATGGCCTACCAGCTTCCACAATTCGCATTGCTGGCGCTGGCGATTCATCCAACAATGTTAACCGGTGGAATCGATTTGAGCGTGGTCAGTGTTGCGAATCTGGCTGCGATCGCTGCGGCGTTCACGATGAAAGCCGGGCCCCCTTGGTTCGTTGGGTTAGCGATACCGGTTGCTCTTATGCTCGGAGCAGTCACCGGCGCCATTAATGGCTTATTGGTGGCCGGAGCCCGGCTTCCTGCGATCTTAGCCACTCTCGGAACACTCCAATTTTTTGCGGGAATCTCAGTTCTTTGGACACACGGAAGCTCAGTCACCGGCCTCCCGCCCTCGTATTCCGCGTTCGGCAACGGCAATTGGTTGGGGATTCCGATCCCATTGATTGTGTTTTTGATCGTCCTAGCCGTCATTTATTTGATTACCACGAGAACCCCTTTGGGGAAGCAAATGCGGCTTTACGGAACGAACCCGCGCGCGGCGGTTTTCGCTGGGATACCGACGTTTCGTGTTCTCGTGATCACTTATATGATCAGTGGTATGACGGCCGCGATTGGCGGATTGGTGACGCTATCCGCTGCCAATAGCGCCAACGCGGATTACGGGACTTCATTTCTGCTGTTGAGCGTCCTGATCAATATCTTGGCTGGCGTAAATCCAAATGGCGGGTCAGGAACCGTATTCGGTTTGGTATTAGCTGTGTTATCGCTCCAATTCTTGTCGAGCGGATTGAATCAGCTGCCGACTGTTAATGTTAATACCTTTGCAAAGGATCTGCTGTACGGCATGCTTCTGGTTACCGTCATGGTGGTGAACCGATTGCAAGGCCGGATCCATTCGACCAGGGCGAAAGGGTAGAGGGATACTTGGTGGGGCGAGTGCCTGCCGCGCCGTAGGCTTGGCGGAGGCGGGCTCCCGCACGACCTTGACGGCTTCCCAACGGACTGTGACGTCGAGATAAGGTATGCGTGCAGGGCTAATGTGTCCGCCGAGCCGTGTCTATCGCGTGCCACGGTGCCAAACCTCGAACTAGCCTAAAGTTCCCACCGAGGCACGATAGAGATAGCGGCACGTTAGACCCCGGCTCGGCAGCCATTTGGCCAAGCACACATCTCTTTATCTCGATGTCACAGCCCCTGGAAAGCCGGAAGGCCGATCGGGAGCCCGCCTCCGCCAAGCCTACGGCGCGGCAGGCACTCGCCCCACCAAGTATCGGGCGCCGTTCAAGGAAGATCCGGAGTGTCGCGCTACAGATCGCGCAAACTCATCCCTGTCGCCGCTTCTTGGCGCAACTTGGCCATTTCTTCGGGTAACGGGGGGAATACACCGAATTCTGTAACCAGGCCGGTGACAAAGCGGCGGGGCGTGACGTCAAACGCATAGTTCAATGCGGCGCTACCTTCGGGGGTCAATTGCACGCTGCCGATTTTTCCATCGCTGCCCAGACCCGAAATTACCGTGACTTCTTCCGGGGCCCGGGTTTCGATGGGGATACTCTTTACTCCGTCATCGATCGTCCAATCGATGGTGGAGACTGGTAAGGCGACGTAAAACGGAACCCGGTTGTCGTGCGCGGCTAACGCCTTCAGGTAAGTACCGATCTTGTTACATACATCGCCTCCAGCCGTCGTCCGGTCGCTACCGACAATGCAGAGGTCGACCTGCCCGTGTTGCATCAGGTGGCCTCCGGCATTGTCAACGATAACGGTATGCGGAACGCCGTGATGGCCTAGTTCCCACGCCGTCAAGGATGCTCCTTGGTTCCTAGGCCGAGTTTCATCGACCCAAACATGAACCGGGATGCCCGCGTCGAACGCCTTATAGATCGGCGCCAGAGCGGTTCCCCAATCGACAGTTGCTAACCAACCCGCGTTACAATGGGTTAGGACGTTCACGGGGCGAGACCTATGAGCGTTTTCCCAGGCTTGTTGGATCAAGCCTTTCCCATGCTCGCCGATGGCGGAACAGTTCTCCACGTCCTCGTCAGCGATGATTTTAGCAGTGGCAAAGGCGACTTCTGCGCGCCGGTTAGGCTCAAGCGGAAGCAGGACAGATCGCATCCGATCGAGTGCCCATCGGAGGTTCACGGCTGTGGGACGCGAAGCCAATAGCGTTTCGTACGCGTGCTCAAAGGCTTTGTCACTCGGGTCTACCGCCATGGCCAGGGCGATGCCGTAACCGGCGGAAGCGCCAATCAGCGGCGCACCGCGTACCACCATGTTGCGAATGCCGGCGACAACATCCTCGACGGTTCGCCATTCCACGGTTTTAAAGAGATGGGGTAGCAAAGTCTGATCGATAACGCTGACAGACTTTCCGTCAGCGCTTAGCCAAATGGTACGGTAAGGTTGGCCGTCAACTTTCATGGTGCGAATATTCCTGGCGTGCAGCCGCGGTTACTTCGGTAATTTTAGAGAAACTTTCCGATTCTATCACTAGTAATCGACCGAGTCGAAGCGCCTTCCGTTCACAACGAGCTCGAAGATCGGGATCCTTAATTGCTTCTAGATCTTCAACATGGGCTAGACCCAAAATGCGGCGGATCATTTTTACGCCGGCAAAACCGACGGAATCATGAAAGAGCCGTTGTAAATAAAATCTCTTTTCGGTTACCAACGCTTCGCAGGAGCAGGGATCTGCGAATAGGCTGGCATGATAAACATCCCCCGATGCCTGCTCTTGCCATAGCTCGAGGAATCTCTGTTCAAACCGATTCCAAGTTTCCTCCACCGTTTGCAAAAGCCAGTTCCGATATTCTTTGCGCATACCAGGTGAAGACTCGTGTCCTTCCTGTGAAAAGAAGGCTAGCAGCAGGTTTCCGATCACGGCGCCGATGTCGAACCCCATCGGGCCATAAAAGGCGAACTCTGGGTCGATGACCCGGGTATCGTCGGGCGTCGCCATGATTGAACCCGAATGGAGATCCCCATGAATCAAGGCTTCAGCGGAGGTCAGGAATTTAAGCTTTAAACGTTGGGCGATGGTTTTCAGCGCCCCGTCCTGGCGAAAGGCGAGCGCCAGGTCGTCGAGTTGCGGCGTGGTCCAGCGGTTCAGCTTGGCAATGCGATAAGGATCGGTGAAAACTAAATCTTCGGTAATTCGGCAGAGTTCCGTGTTTCGGCAGAAGATCTCCATTCGCCGTTTCTTGGCGGCGGCACCCACATAAAGATCGGAAGTTTTGAACAGGGTTTGCGCCATGAATTCGGCGATGTCCGCAGCCAAACGCGGATATCGGATGCCCTGAATAAAGCCCTTCCGTAAAATGATGTGAGGCGAAAGAAATTCCATCACGATGGCGGCAAGGGTGGAGTCGTAGTGGTATTGCTTAGGCAAAAGATGCGGAACGAACTTGGCTTCTTCGGTCAGCGCCTCATTCTCAAAATAAGCGCGTTCCAAGGGGAGTGCCCATGATTCACCGACGCAACGCATGTAGGGAAGAGCTTGTTTGACAATGACTGCGCCCTTGGCGCCGGTCACAATGAAAACCAGATTCAGATTTCCGTCGCCGACCTCACCTGCTTGCCAGCTGTCGGGGCTGCCGCCAAGGGCTTCTGTTACCGGCTCAAGCTGGCTTACGAAACTAATCACCGAGTTCGCATCGAGCGGTCGATATTCCCGGAAGGTGTCGGGTGGCGTGTTCATGGGGGGGTGGCGGCGCTACGCGAATAGCAGATAGCAAATAGAAAAGAGGCAGGAAAGTGATTAGTGGGCCCAACCGTATTTGCTATCCAAATAACAGTCTGCATACAAAAACGGCGGCGACGGCTCCGGCCAAGTCGGCGAGTAGCCCGGCGAAGATCGCGTGCCGGATGCGAGTGATCCCGACTGAACCGAAATAAACGGCGATCACGTAAAACGTTGTTTCTGCGCTGCCGTAGATGGTGGCTGCGGTGTAAGTGAGGAGGCTATCCGGCCCGAATTGTTTGATCATATCGCTCAGGACCGCAAGCGAACCGCTGCCGCTGAGAGGCCGCATCAACACCATGGGCAACATTTCGTTGGGGATTTGCAGGAGGGCGAGAACCGGGCTCAGCAAAAGCTTTAGGAAATCTAACGCTCCGGATTCGCGGAACACCGCAATGGCAACCAGCATCGCCACTAGGTACGGGATGATCCGGAGCGCGGTCTGGAAACCTTCTTTAGCGCCTTCGATGAATTCTGAATAGATGGGTACGCCCTGTCCGAATGCGTAAAGGGGAAAGAACGTCAGAACAAAAGGGACGGCGAGAGGGGAGAGCGCCTTCAGCGCCAAGATTAAGCCGGCGAGTAAGTCGGAAGGCCAAGGCGCGAGGCCAAATAAATAGGGGAAGGCTTTGCTGACGAATGCTCCGATAAAGACCAACAAGAGAGCGATCAGAACGCATCGAGCCCAGACTTGGCTCCGTCGTTTTAAACTCCGAGCGGGTACATTTGGCGAGGACCCCTCTGAACCGGTCGTTGGTTGAGCTGGGGGCGAGTCAGCTGCTGGTTGGTCTTCTGCCTCAGTTTGGACTGCACTCGGTGGTAGGTCTGAAGGCGCGGGCTGGTTCTCCCAGCGAAACGGTCCGAACCGTTCCAACGCTTTGACCGTTACGATTGCGCAGATGGTGGCAAACGCTGTCGACAACAGGGTAGATGCTACAATCGCCGACGGATTCTTCGACCCGTTAATCGCGAGCAAATTGATAGCGGTCGCCGGGATCAATTGAATCGAAGCGGTGTTAATTGCTAAGAAGGTGCACATCGCGTTTGTCGCGACGCCCGGCTTGGAATTCAGCCGGTTGAGCTCGGTCATTGCCTTAAGCCCAAGAGGGGTGGCGGCGTTGCTCACCCCGAGCATATTGGCCGACATATTCATCATCATCGCGCCGATAGCAGGGTGATCACTGGGGACGTCGGGAAAGAGCCGCAACATAATCGGCCGGATCAGCCGGCCGAGCCGTTGGATCAGCCCCGACTTTTCTGCCAACCGCATCAGACCAAGCCAAAGCGCCATGACGCCCACCAGCGGTAACGCCAGGTCCATGACGGCCGATTTCGCTGCGTTCAATCCACCCTGACCAACCGCGTCAAGTTTCCCGGTAAAGACCGCAACCAGGACCCCGGAAAGGAGTAAGGCCAGCCAGATGAAGTTGAGCATGGGGAGGGGAGGGGGAGGAGGGGGAGCGGAGTGCTGGAGTGCTGGAGTGTTGGAGTGTTGGAGTGTTGGAGTGTTGGAGTGTTGGAGTGTTGGAGTGTTGGAGTGTTGGAGTGCTGGAGTGTTGGAGTGTTGGAGTGTTGGAGTGTTGGAGTGTTGGAGTGTTGGAGTGTTGGAGTGTTGGAGTGTTGGAGTGTTGGAGTGTTGGTGTGTTGGAGTGCTGGTCTATGGGTTGTTGTCGACGGGCCTCCCTAAGTAAACGGCGTTGGACTCTCGGACTATCAGCCTGTCGGTCCAGCTGCCTGTATCTTGTTTCCGTTCAAGAGCTTCTACTAAACGGAGGAGCCCGTTTTCGAGCTTAAACGCTAGTTGATCGAGGGTCTCGAACGTCTCTTCAGAAAGCTGACCCGCAGTGGAATAGGCGTGATAGCCGGATACGCTCTCTCCGAGAGAGCCAAGGGCAATGTAGAGGTAGTGGATATATTCTCGAATTGATCGGCGACAATAACCCTCCGCAATGTTCCTGTGCACCGAGTCAGCCGACGCCATGGCCTGGGAAGCAATTCGCTTCATTTCAAACGGCCATCCTCCCAGGAGTCGGCAGGTCTCTGCGTACAGGCTAACGGCATCCTGCCAGACCCTTAGCTGCTGATACCCACGATTCTTATTCTTTCGCTTGATACCCATACCCCCCAAATAACCCACTCCTCCGCTGCTCCACCAATGGCAATACTCCACCACTCCAATACTCCACCACTCCACCACTCCACCACTCCAGTACTCCAGTACTCCGGTACTCCAGTACTCCAGTACTCCAGTACTCCATCGCTCCGCCACTCCCCGAGCCACCCCTTTCAGCGTGTTATCGAACTTTTCGGTGGCCATCTTACCCTTTTTGCGGGTCATTAGGGCTGCCTTATGAATCCCTGCGAACCGATTCCGCGTCCCGGTGAACCGTGTGCGATTGTCATCTTTGGAGCATCTGGCGATCTCACGAAACGCAAATTAATTCCTTCGCTGTATAACCTCGCGTCCTATCATCTCTTGCCGAGAAACTTCAGCATCATTGGAGTGGCGAGGAGCGATTGGAGCGATCAGGATTTCCAAGCTCAGTTAGGCAAAGACCTGACTCAACTTGGTACTCAACCGGTTGATCCCAAGATCTGGAGCGAGTTCGGGGATCGCATGCTTTACTGCTCTGGCAGCTTTGATGACCCGAAGACCTACGAAAAACTGGCGCAACGACTAGCCGAGTCCGAGAAACGGTTGGGGACGGGCGGGAACGTGCTGTTTTATCTTTCGGTCCAGCCGTCCTTCTTTGCCGTAATCGCAAAAATGTTAGCTCAGTATGGGCTGACCCGGGAGGAGGGCAATTGGCGCCGAGTGATCATTGAGAAACCGTTCGGCCATGACTTGGCTTCCGCGCAGGAGTTGAACCGGAGCCTGACGAGCGCGCTACAGGAGCATCAGATCTATCGGATCGATCATTACCTGGGAAAAGAGACTGCCCAGAACCTTCTCGTGTTTCGACTCGGCAACGCGGTATTCGAGCCAATCTGGAACCGGCGTTACATCGATCATGTTCAATTAACCGTCGCGGAATCGATTGGAGTTGAAGGACGGGGCGCGTTCTATGAGACGGCGGGCGCATTCCGAGATGTGATGCAGAACCACATGTTCATGTTGATGGCGTTGATAGCGATGGAGCCGCCGAACTCGCTTCAGGGCGAGACGGTTCGCAATGAAAAAGTGAAACTGCTCCAAGCGGTGCGTCTCACCAGTCCGGAAGAAGCTTTGGCTTCGACGGTCAGGGGACAATACGGGCCTGGTCAGATTGATGGTTTACAGGTACCGGGCTACCGGCAGGAGAAAAACGTCAATCCGCAATCGAATGTCGAAACGTACGCAGCGGTGAAGATAATGATCGATAATTGGCGCTGGGCGGGTGTGCCTTTTTATCTGCGATCCGGCAAGCGGCTGGCTAAACGTTCCACAAAAATTGTGGTTCGCTTTAAGACCCCGCCCTTGGCGCTGTTCGGTGATAACGAGAACGAGATGATCGCTCCAAACCGTCTGGTCTTTTACATTCAGCCGGAAGAAGGGATTACGTTTCAGGTGCGAGCCAAGGTGCCCGGTCCGTCGCTCGCGACCAACGCCGTGCACCTTGATTTTGACTACTCGCAATTTGGGGAGCGGGCGCCGACTACGGGCTACGAAAAGCTGCTTTACGATTGCATGGTCGGTGACTCCACGCTGTTCCATCGATCGGATATGGTGGAAGCGGCTTGGGAAGCGGCTCAGCCAATCTTAGATGCGTGGGCGAATAACCCGCCAACCGATTTTCCAAATTACGCAGCCGGCACCTGGGGTCCCAAGGCCGCGGATGAATTGCTTGAGCGGGATAACCATAAGTGGTGGTCCGCGCCCGAATAAAGCGAAACGGCGAAACGGCGAATGGGCGACACGGCGACGCGGCGGGTATCTCGGCGTCGCTCGCGTGGTCGAGACCCATAAGTCCCATGTGTCGCATAAACCCTGTCCCGCCGTAGGCTTGGCGAAGGCGGATCCCATTCGAGGCGTTACCGAGCGTGCATGGGCTTCCTAGGCATTGCCCGGCCGAACCGCCACTTCCACCCCTAACTGCGATTTGCTATTTGTTTGATGGAGTCTACGTTTTCCATCCTTGGCTTATGGCTGCTAGTATAATTCCGGAGAGTCGCTGGACTGATGTCCAGTTTAGCAATGACGAGGTCGCCAGATATTCCCGGCACTTGATCATGCCGGAGGTGACGCTTGAAGGGCAGAAGAAACTCAAAGCAGCGTCCATCCTCTGCATCGGTGCGGGAGGGCTCGGTTCGCCGATTGCCCTTTACCTGGCAGCGGCAGGGATTGGTCGTATGGGGATAGTGGATCCGGATGTCGTCGATTTTTCCAATCTACAACGCCAGATCCTGCATGGCACCGATGACGTCGGTCGTAAAAAGCTGAACTCGGCTAAGGACCGCATCAAAGCGGTGAATCCGAACGTTCAGGTCGATCTTTACGATACCCTGTTTCGCAGCGATAACGCCATGGAGATAGTTCGCGACTATGATGTGGTCGTAGACGGCACCGACAATTTTCCGACCCGTTACCTTTCAAACGATGTCTGCGTTTTGGCCAAGAAACCGAACGTTTACGGTTCAATCTTCAGGTTCGATGGTCAGGCAACGGTTTTTGCTCCACATTTGGGCGGTCCTTGCTACCGCTGCATGTTCCCGGAGCCGCCTCCTCCAGGTATGGTGCCCAGTTGCGCCGAGGGTGGTGTGCTCGGTGTATTGCCCGGGATCATTGGAGTGCTTCAGGCTATTGAGGCGGTAAAGCTGATCCTCGGTATTGGAGATTCTTTAATTGGGCGTTTGGTTAGTTTCGATGCGTTAAAGTTGCGATTCCGGGAGTTTAAAGTTCGGCCTGATCCTAATTGTCCGATCTGCGGCAAGAACCCGACTATCCATGAGCTGATCGATTACGAACAGTTTTGCGGGTTACCCCAAGCGGACGCAGCCGCTAAGGAGGAGCTGGCGGTTCCGGCGATCTCGGTGATTGATTTGAAAACGAAGCTGGAGCGCAAGGATCCTTTTGTCTTGGTCGACGTCCGCGAGCCGTACGAGTACGAGATTTGCCATATTCCCGGCGCTCGGCTAATTCCGCTGGGTGAGTTACCCGGCCGGCTGAGTGAATTGGATAGCGCCGACGAGATTGTCTTGCAATGTAAGGGCGGGACGCGAAGCGCCAAAGCTTTGCATGTTCTATCTGACGCTGGATTCCGCAAACTTTACAACCTCGAAGGCGGCATCATGGAGTGGGCTGAACGCGTCGATCCTTCGATGCCGAAGTATTAGTAGGGGAGAGGCATCTTTTCTTAATCGTCCTCGTCCTTCGTCGTCCCGACTTCGCTAACCGCCAAAGATGCCAACCCATGCGCGCCAAAAGCTATGTCGGGCGGGCTGTCCTTCGTCCTCGATAGGGATCGCGTAGAACTGCTAAGATCGAATAGCATGAAGAACTGCATCAGGGGCCGCGCTGAAACTATCGGAGAAACGCCACTTTTCGAGGACGAGGACGACGACGAGGACGAGAACGAAGGTGAGCTGCATCGCGAGCACGATCTAAGAGCCATCCCTTATGGACGCCCAACTTTTATCCCTCCTCCGATGTCCGGAAACAGGCGGCGTTTTGCGTAGCGCTACATCCGTTGAATTGGAGCGCATCAACGGGGCGATTCGCAATTCTGCTATCCGCAATCGGAGTGGCGAAATCGTCTTAGGGCCTTTGGATGACTCTCTAATTTGCGATTCAGCCGGATTGTGTTATCCGGTTCGCGACGGTCTGCCGATAATGTTAGTTGGCGAAGCTTTCGATAACCCCCGTTGATATGCCCCGTTTAGACATTTCCATGCCGACGTCTAAAGACGAACGACTGGCTCCAAAACGCATTGTTCTCGATGCTCTCGATCAAAGTCGGGCGATCGATCAAGAAGAGTACAAGGAGAAGCTGAAAGATTGTCAGCTCACCTTGCTAAACCTGCAGCGTGCTTTGGCAGAAACAAAGCACTCAGTGATCATTGTGATTGAAGGGCCAGATGCGGCTGGTAAAGGCGGCGCGATCCGGCGACTGGTTGAGAGGTTGGACCCTCGTCATTATCGGGTTTACTCGATTGTGAAACCAACCCAGGAAGAGTATCAGCACCATTATCTTTGGCGTTTTTGGAACAAGCTTCCCTCCTATGGCCAAATGGTGATCTTCGATCGTTCTTGGTACGGCCGGGTGCTCGTCGAAAGGGTTGAAGGTTTCGCCAGCAGCCCGGAGTGGAAACGAGGGTATCGGGAAATCAACGAGTTCGAGAGAACACTAGTCGATGATGGTGCGGTGATCGTGAAACTGTATCTGCATATCACCAAAGATGAGCAGCTCAATCGTTTCAAGAGCCGGGAAGCAGATCCTCTCAAACATTGGAAGATCACCGAAGAAGATTGGCGGAACCGACGTCATTGGGATGACCACAACGAGGCTGCCCAGGATATGTTTGGGGAGACTTCCACCCTTGGAGCTCCCTGGACCGTGGTCGAAGCAAATTATAAGTGGTATGCCCGGCTGAAAGTCCTCAAAGCGACAATCAAGGCGATCGAGGGCATCGATTTAGAGTGAACCCCGAATAAAAAACACCAACCGCAGATGAACGCGGATTTACGCAGATAAACGAGGGTGAGGAGCGAAGCCGCAAGCGAAAAAACTTGAGCCGCAAATGACCTAGACGGACGTAGGTTTGGACTAGGTTATACCATGACTAAGAGGGGCTGCGCGCTTCTAAGGGCTTTCTCCAGCAGGCTTTTCGGCGGCCCTACTTCATCTGCGTAAATCCGCGTTCATCTGCGGTTGAGGTGTCGCGGTTCGTCTGGCTTCCTGTAGCAGAGCTCGATGAGGATGTTTCCGTGACAGATTTTCGGATAACACCAGCAGCCCAAAACCTTGCCGCGGAGTTCTGGTAAGCGGCTAAGAAGTTCCGGCTGGGTCTTGATGTAGTCTCTATATTCCGCCACCGCCCGATCGTGATCCGTTTGTCGATGTTTGGCGGGATTACACCAAGGCGATCGACGATAAGAAGTGTGACGGACGGCGTCCCCGATATACACATAGTAGCCGGCATTTTCTGCCCAAGCGATCAGGTCTCCGTCAGCGCGCGCTCCTTTCGTTTTTCTCACATTTGCTATGACCGAACCGCCGGCTTCAACCGACTTGCGCCGTTCAAATTCGTCCGGTCTCATAGGAAATGCGCGCTTAGATGTCAGTGCCGCCGGCGCTCCGAAGGAAAACGTGGATATTCTCCGCGGGGACCCCTGCAAACGCATCTGCTTGGAGGCTCAGCAACTGGTCACGGATCTGGAAAAGCTGCGGTAACTCGATTCCCTCCACGTTGATTTCTCCGCTGGTAAAGGTGGCGCTTAGCCTGGGTTGTACATTCTCTATGATTTCGATGCTCAAAAGGTCGTCCAGGAACAGACTGACGTGGACGTGGGTCTGAGTGGATTGTTGGCTTCGTAGGGTGATCGGTTTTTTGTCCATAGGGGACCAACGGGGCTGCATCAGTAACCAGTAAGTCAGTATTCAGTAATCAACAGCCAGGAGTTTAAGAAGTTCACGGAGCGTAAGGCTGGCCAAGCGCAAGACACCTTGCTCAATGCAGCCTAATGGCCCTGCCTAACGCGTTATTGATTACTAGCCCTGCGTCCCAGGTATGGGATCCCGCATTCCCGTTTCAGGGACGATTCTCGTTTCCAGGATTGGGAGTCAAATGCACAGATTTAGCGTAACTTGTTTATAATGAGTCAATTACAGCAATGATGCATGCCTTGGCATGCCAATTGCCATAGGGGGAGGCAGCCCCATGAACGAAATCAAAACCGGACTCCTAATGCTGTTGGTATGCGCAGCGTTTTATTTGCTGGCGGATCCCAGGGTCTGGGGAGGGTTATGCCAATTAGTTGGCCGTTTAGTGGGCGGAGCGAATTGAAAACGCGTGCTCAATGAGAACTCTATCGAGGCCGTTTTCAGAAATAAGCTCTCGTTGCTTCTAGGTCATTGGGAACGGCAACGCCAGATTGGGGCGAATTTTTCCACGATTGTCTATGAAACTGTTGAGGCATTTAACGTCTGCGGGGGGCCATGCCTCGGCGGTTTCAAGGCAGGCGGTCGGGTAACCTGTTTGTTGCCCGGCCGCTTCCCAGCCTGCAGCGCTCAAAAGCGCTGCGGGCTGGATCCATAAGGCGAACTCGCCTGAAGCTTGAGCGCCCACTTGCCCGAAAGGGGTAGGAGCTAGGCGGGGTGCGGTAGGGCGAAACAAACTCGGCGCGCCGAGGGTGTGGCTAACCGTTAAAATTGTTCCGCGCCGGTTTTGAGCCGCGCCGTGGATGTACCACTTCGCCGATTTGGATACGTGGAGAAACGATCACATCATGTACGATGGAACACGCACGCATGGCTCAAAACCGGCGCGGATTAGCCGAAAGAGCGTCCATCTCCCTCGGCGCGCCGAGTCCCGCCGCCGCTACGCTTTGGCGCGGCCCTGGTCTATGTTTTGATCGACCACAGGCCTGCTGGCCGCGACGTAGGCCTTGCGAAGTCGGGTTTTCGCCCTACCGCACTCCGCCTAGCTCCTACCTCTTTCGGGCAAGCAGGCGCTCGCGCTTCAGGCGAGTTCGGGTCACAGCCCTTCTGGGCTTTCCAAGAGCGCTACAATCCGGCTGATTAATTTACCTGAGGCGCCGCCGTCAATCACCCGGTGATCGAAAGTGAGGGTGAGTTCCGCCATTTGTTTTGGCTTGAATTGGGAGGTGGCTTCGTCCCAGACAGGCCGCTTTTCTGCGCGTCCCAGGCCGATGATCAAGGTTTCCGTCGGTTGGGGGATGGGAGTGCCCCAAGTGATTCCAAGCGGACCGTAGTTGGTTACCGAAGCGATGGCGCCTTCCCGGGCGTCTTCGGGCAGGCGACGTGCCCGCGCTGCGGTCACTAATTGCTGGTATTTCTCGCCGAGCTCGGAAAGCGGTTGTTTGTCGAGGCTCTTTAAAACTGGAACCACGACGCCTTCCTCAACCTCAACGGCGACGCCGATATCGATCGACTTGGGTAGGACCAACTGGTCTCCAACGATTCGTGCTGCTAGCTTGGGATTCTCTGCGAGCGCCAAAGCGACGGCTTTGGCGACATAGAGCGCAGGACCCGGCGGTACTTTGAATTGCTTGCGATGCGTCAATATCGCTTCAACAGAGAACCCAACCCCAATAGTTGCCAGAGGCCGGCTCCAACTGCGGCGCATCGCATCCGCGATGGCCAAGCGTAGTCCTGAAGCTTTTTGCGTCGGGTGTGCTTCCAGCTCGGCCAGAAACTTTTCGACATCGTTCGCGGTTAGCCGGCCATTCTTGCCGGTTCCCGGCACCAGCGACAGATCTTGTTGTTGCCAGCCAAGCTGGTCTGCCTTGGACCGGATCCGAGGCGAAACAAAAGGGCCGCCGCTCTTTGCCGGCATCATCGGGATCGTGATGGTCGGCATGGCCGCCGGCACGCTCTGTTGAGTTTCGAACGATGCCGCTATCTCGCCCGACGCTTCGGTGTTTGTTTCCCCGTGGCGTTCAGCGTCTTCAGCCGAAGCTTCAATATAGCCGAGCACGGTGCCGATAGGATAGGTTTGGTCGACCTCAGCCGTGAATTCCGCGATCACACCATCGCATGGGGTGGTAATTCCCATCACGGCCTTACTGGTCTCTACCTCGATAATCTCCTGATCGCTGGTTACCGCCTCGCCGATCTGCGCTGAAAAACGAATAATGGTAGCCTCGGCGATCGACTCTCCGAGCTGCGGCATGGTGATCGGGACTTTAGGCATATGAAATCGAACGTATCGGGCGTGTCAGTGAATGAAGAGTCACCACTGTAACATTTGTTGGACCTTCTTTACTACGGCGGCAGCCGAAGGTTTGTGAGCCAGCCATAGATCCGGGTGATAGGGAATCGGCGTGTCGCGGCAATTCAGTCGCTCCGGTGGAGAGTCGAGCAAATGGAACCCTTTGCTGGCCACCCGGGCGATGACTTCAGCGTTAACGCCTCCCCAGGGCCAACCTTCGCTCACGCAAAGTAGATGGCCGGTCCGGGCCAGTGATTGCAATATGGTCTCGGTATCGATCGGTTTGACCGTTCTAAGGTCGATCACTTCGATATCGATCCCTTGTTTTTCGAGCTCAGCGGCTGCGGCCAAGGAATCGTAGAGCGTCGCCCCGTAGCAGACGACCGTCAGATCTTTTCCCGAGCGGCGACATAATGCTTTGCCGGCGGAAAAAGAAACTTCTTCTGGGAGTCGTTCCGCTTTGACGCGATTGTAAAGAAATTTGTGTTCGCAGAACAGAACGGGATCATCGAGCGCGACTGCTTCCAGTAAGAAGTTATAGGCATCTTCAACGGTTGCGGGAGTCATAATGACTAGCCCGGGGAAATGGGCGTACAATGATTCCAGCGATTGGCTGTGGAACGGACCCGCCCCAGGATTCCCTCCGGCAGGAAGCCGAATGGTAATCGGGCAAGGAACACCGCTCCGATAGAAATAAGTGCCGGCGTGATTGACGATCTGGTTGAATGCGTTGGCGGAGAAATCGGCGAATTGCATCTCCACAATCGGCCGCATACCCTCCAGGCTAGCTCCGATGGCGCTTCCCACCATGGCATCTTCGCTGATCGGTGAATCTAAGACTCGCCCGGGAAATTCTTTGGCCAGATTTTTGGTGGCTTTAAAGGCTCCGCCGTAGGTGCTGATATCCTGTCCGTAGATATAGACCTTGGGATTATCTCGGAGGGCCTTAGCCTGAGCTTCCCGAATCGCTTCGAGGTACGTAATGCTCATTCTGAGAACTCTGGATCGTTTAAGTGAGTGGTTGCTAACGAGTGCCAGTTTTCTTCGGCCGGATCCGGCCCGGGTTCACGTTGCACCTGTTGAAGGGTCTCCTCGATCTGCGCTTTGGCTTGTTGGCGCCATTCTTGAACCGTGCTTTCATCAGCCCAACCCTGTTCGACGATATGGGCGTGGGCGACCCGGAGACAATCGCGACCGATCGCGCTGTCGAGGAGAGCTTTATCCATGTAAAAACCGTCGTCGTGCTCCGCATGCCCCGAGAGCCGAACGCAAGTGGCTACGATCATTTGAGGTCCAAATCCCGATCGCGCTCTTTCGACGGCGTGGCTGGCTACTTCCAAACATTCCTTTAGATCGGTGCCATCCATGCTGTAACCCTCGACTCCGTAGCCGATCGCTCGATCCACTAAATCGTGACACGCAAACTGACGCGTATTTGGTGTGGAATAGGCGTAACGATTATTGGTAATCGTCATCACCAATGGCACCCGTTCGACTGCTGCCATATTAAAACCTTCGTGGAAAGAGCCGGTAGAACTGCCGCCGTCACCGATTGAAGTTGCTCCGACAAAACCGGTTTCTCCTTGCATTCTCCGCGCCATTAAGGCGCCGGTCACAAGAGAGACAGCGGCTCCAAGATGGCTAATCATGGGATAAATACGTTCCTCGGGACGTCCACGGTGGACGTTTCCATCCCGTCCTCTCATCGGTCCCGTTTTTTTACCTAGATACGTACGCAAGATATCGAATAGAGGCTCGCCGAAGGCGAACCGTCCAGCTTGGTCTCGTATCAAAGGAGCAAAAATGTCGCCTGGCCGTAGCATGGCGCCGACCGCCACACTCACCGCCTCCTGACCTCTCCCCAAATAGCAACCGCCGGCGATTTTTCCGGCGCGCCAAAGGGCCGCTACTTTGTCTTCGACAGTTCTTGCCAGGAGCATCCATTGGAATGCATTGACGTATTGCTCCTTGAACCCTAAACGGATGGTTTCACTCTCGGGTTCCCTGAGGGTGTTCAGCATCGACGAGAAATATCAGCATTATGTTAAATCATGCAAGGTTTTCGGTTTGTAGGGGGTGGAAGCCAGGCGTATGGGCGTATCGGCGAGTGGGCGTGTGGGCGACATATCGAGCTCGCGCTCATGCTCCGTAGGAGCAAAATCTTTATAGCCGATGCCATACAGATTATCGGCGAGCTCCGTAGGAGCGATATCTAGTGAGGACCTGCGCACACTGAGCGTTTTCGACACGTTGCTGCGCATCGATGTCGCTCCTACGGAGCTAGCCGCGATTCCGGTGTCTGGCTATAAATATCTCGCTCCTACGGAGCATGTGCGTGCCTCGATATGTCGCCGATACGCGACACGCCGATACGCCGATACGCCGATACGCCGACACGCCGATACGCCGATACGCCGACACGCCGATACGCCGATACGCCGATACGCCGATACGCCGATACGCCGATACGCCGACACGCCGACACGCCGACACGCCGATACGCCGATACGCCGACACGCCGATACGCCTGTCCGTTTCGTTCCCCCCTTACCACTGCAACTTAAGCCCGCCGTAAAATGAACGGCTGAGGGCGGGGAACCCGAGCACTTCTTGATAGTGCTGATTTGTCAGATTCTCGATTCTGCCGAAGAGCTGCAGCCAGGATGTCACTTTCCATTCCGCGGCGAACCGGGCCACGGTATAGTCCGGGACGTTCACATTTGGTCCGATCGAACCGCTCGGCAGAAAGTTCGCATCCTGCCGGGCATTAACCAGGTTGACCTCGAGCTTAGTGGTAAGCTGTCCAAACCAAACATAGGAAATGGACCCGAATAGTGTGTTCCGTGGACGTCGAATCAATCGGGCTCCCGGGAATTGGGTGGTGTCCAGTTCGGAAGTGTTCACTGCGTCCAGATAGGTCCAGTTGGCGGTGAGGAAGAGATCGGGAATGGGACTCAGAGATGCGTAAAGTTCACATCCCTGGATGCGATCGCTTCCCTCGTTGACGGCTAGCCCGAGCTCGTTAAACGACACCGAATTCGAATTGGTGGTATAAAAGAAATTACCGCCTAATCGGAGATGGCTATCGAACAAAGGCTGTTCAGCTCCGATGTTAAAGCCTTTGTCCCGATTGGGTTGCAGGTGGGGGTTGCCTCCGAAGATGATGTCTTGAGGAGCAGGGGGCGTAAAACCGATTCCGTAGCTGGCGCGAAGGATCGTGCCCGTCTGTGCGACGATGTAATTTGCGGCGAATCGGTAGGTAAATTTGCTCGTGTAACTGAGAAAAGTATCATAACGAATGGCCGCATAAAGACTCAAGTCTTTGAGCGGAGTGACCTTGAGCTGGCCAAATCCGGCCAGGTTTTGGGACAAGTTGCTCACCAGCGCAGGAGGGAACTGGGTTTGCGGCGCATCCTGGTAAACGTAGATCCGGTTGAAATACGTTCCGGCCGTGATCGTCAGCCATGACACCGGGCTGATATCGGCTTGATACTCAGCCTGCGAACGCCGGAAAACGCCACGCGTCGGGCCCAGAAATGGATCCAAGAGATTAGGCTCGTTGACCTGGCGTTCCTGGTCGAAAGAGTAATACACCTTGTTTCGCCACCAATCGACGGGACTGAATTCGATGTTCGGCGCCAGGAGATAGCGTTCGGTTCGCAGATTATCGACGGGTTGCGGACTGAAAATCGTGTTGGGCGAACCGGCGTCGGCGTAGTCGTAATAGAAAAGCAACCCAATCCGAAGCGACGAAATAGGAGTGAACCCGGCGTCGCCTAGGACGGTATTGGCCCGGTAGTCATTGTTCGGGCGCGCATTTTCCGTGTCAAAACGGCTGGCGCCGATGGAGAAATCGAAAGGCCCATACTTGGCGCTGCCGGTGATTGCCTCCCTAAACGAGTCGTAGGATCCTCCTTCGAAGTAGCCGGATACCTGGGGAGTGTCTTCACCTCTGCGGGTAACGAAATTGATGATTCCGCCGGAAGAGTTGGAGCCATAGAGGGCGCTTTGAGGACCGCGAACGACTTCAATGCGGCTGATATTGTCGGTAGTAAAATCCGCGAAGTTGAAGGCGCCGGACAGGCCTTGGTTGAAAGGAATTCCGTCCACTAGGACTTGGGTTTGATCACTGTTGTTACCGCGAATAAAAACCGAGGTCAGTTGGCCGGAGGTTCCCGTCTGAACCACATCTAGTCCGGGGACAGATCGGAGAGCATCGGTGGCGAACCGGTATTGGGAGGTTTCAATGTCCTGTTCAGTGATCAACGTCGTCGCTGAGGGCGATTGATCTATGGGAGTGTCCAAGCGAGTTGCTGTGACCACGACCGCTTGCAGGTCCTGGTCTGCGGGATTGGTCGAGTCCTGTGCGAACAAAATGCTGGAGTAGCTGGTGGCTAGCGCCACAAGGAAAGCACATTTTCTTTTGGCCATAACAAGTCTTTTCTATCCATTTGAGGAAGACCTGTCGGTGTCGTGACGGCCTCGCTCATTCTTCTTTTTGCGAAGAAGGTTTTTCGCGTCCTCCGAGCAGCCTGTCGCGCCCTAGGGCAGCGAAGGCGGAAGAAAGAGGCGAATGAGAGCGACATCGGTAGAATATTCTGACTTCTGGCATCGAACCTTGTTTTCCGCCTTCGCCTTCCGATTAGAGAAGACTGGCTTGCTGGAAACTTGTAGCCAGTTACAGCAGCGCAACTGCCCCTGATTTTCACAGGGTTCCTCGACCGATGCGCACTTGCTTTCCGCTGGCGAACCTCAACAAGATGAAGCCGTTAGCGGTAACGCTCAGCGCCGTTCTCTTAGTCAAACGGCGTCATTTTGTATTCTCGCAAAGAACCGGGTTGTCTTCTGCGATAAACGCAAGATCTTGACAAGAAGTTTTAAGGAAGAATTCAGGAGCTAGAATCCAGAATCCAGGAGGCTCCGGCGTATCGCAAGGGGACAAACGCAATCTTCAGGTCTGATCGGTCCGATCCAGCCGGCACCCCCGGCTCCTGGATTCTGGCTCCTGGCTCCTCGCCTGCACGTCCGCAGGTCCTCGAATGCCTGAAATCCTACCCCGTAAGCTGGCACGATTGTCGCTACATCAAAGACCCTAATGCCAGTGAAGAACCCGGCGGCGACCCACTATACGAGGCAATCGATGACTACTGCATTGATAGCCGGCTCGGACCTGGTTATAGTTCCCCTTAGCGGAGTGATTAAGAAGTACAAATGAACGAAGAACGAGCACCCGAGTACGGTGGTTACAGTTCCGAGCCCGCAACTCCTCTTGAGATCTTAGAGCGAATCGTCGCAAGTCTTCCACCAGGAGATCCAACACGCAGTGAAATTATCGGCCTGAGGTCGAGCGTGGCGGAACAGGAAGAAATGATTCAAGAGGCGCGGCAAACGATTGAGAAATTGGACGAAGTGATCAAAAAAGTCACTTCGCCGGCCAATCGAATCGGAACGTACCTTGGAAGCCCGAACAAAGAAACAGCCCAAATCGTTGTGGGCGGTTCCGATTACTATTGCAACGTGGATCCCAGGATCAACGTCAACAAATTGAAGAAAGGGACGCGTGTATTAGTCAATGAGGCATACGTAATTGTGGGTGACCTGGGCTACGATCTCGCGGGTCCCGTCACCAAAATTACGGAAATCCTTAGTAACGACCGGCTGCGGGTTGGGCAGGAGCATGGCGTTCAATCCATTGTGTTGCAACGGTCGCAGGACTTGGTGAAAACCAATCTTAAAGTCGGTGACGAAGTGCGAGTGGACTCGAACTTCAGAATTGCGATCGAAGTTTTAAGCCGGCCGATGACCCAGGATTACTATTTAGAAGCGGTGCCGGAGATTCCCTGGAGCATGGTGGGCGGCCAAGAAGAAGCGCTCAGCGCCATTAAGGACGCTATCGAATTACCGCTGTTGCATGCGGATCTTTTCTCCAAGTTCCACCATCAGACACCGAAGGGATTTCTGCTCTATGGACCGCCGGGCTGCGGGAAGACGCTGCTAGGAAAAGCAACGGCCTATAACCTGACCAGGCAGCTCAAGGAGAAAACGGGCGAAGAGATGCAGCAGTTCTTCATGCACATCAAAGGCCCCGAGATCTTGAATATGTGGGTGGGCGAGTCAGAACGCCAGGTCCGCGAGATCTTCAATACCGCTAGAGAAAAGCGAAAAGAAGGTTTCATGCCTTTTATCTTCATCGACGAAGCCGAAAGCATTCTAGGGACCCGTCGCGCCGGACGCTACTCCAGCATTCTTTCGACCTTGGTGCCGATGTTCTGTACCGAAATGGATGGCATCGAATCCCTGAGCGAAGTGGTTATTATCTTGGCTTCGAACCGAGCGGATTTGATCGATCCGGCGATTTTGCGCCCGGGTCGAATCGATCGAAAAATAAAAGTTGCCCGTCCTGATCGAGCATCTGCCTATGATATCTACAAGATCTATCTGACCACCGATCTACCTTATGATCCGGAACTGGTTGAAGAGAAGGGTGGGATAGAAGAAACGGTAGATTATCTAGTGACCAAGGTGGTTGATACTCAGTTCGCTAGAAAAGAAGAGAACCGGTTTTTGGAAATCACGCTAAGAAGTGGCAAACGTGAGACGCTCTACCGGGGAGATCTGGTTAGCGGCGCCATCATTGCGTCGATAGTGGAGCGAGCTAAAGAACTCACTATCAAACGTGCCATCAACACGATGCAAGAGGAGGGGATCAGTGAATCTGATCTGTTACTCTCGTTGAACACTGAGTATGTGGAGAACGATATATTTCCACCGACAGATATAGTGGAAGACTGGTTGAAACTAATTGATTACGATTCCGAGAACGTGGTGAAAGTAGTGCCAGTCCGATCGGGACCGAAAGCGTCGAGAGCGTCCGACGTCATTTAGTCCTGTCCGCCACGGTGTAGAGCACATTCGACATGAATCGCGTTTTTGGTATCGAAACCGAATACGGTATTACCGTAAACGGGGTCGAAAATGTTGATGTGGTTGCAGAGTCCATTGAATTGGTGCGTTGCTATACCGAGCACGGCGCGCTGATGAAATGGGACTACAATCTGGAAGACCCGCATCTAGATGCGCGCGGATTCCGGGCGGATTCTTTGATGCAGGACACAGACGAGTCGGTATACTACGAGCTCGATAAGAACCGCCCGCTGAGTTACGAGGAGATAAAAAGCGATCTAGTTTTAAGCAACGGAGCGCGGTTCTATAACGATCACGCTCATCCGGAATATTCGACGCCCGAGTGTACGTTGCTCGAAGACGTGGTCGCTCAGGACAAAGCGGGAGAACGGATTCTAGCTGAATGCGTGCGCCGGCGGAACCGTAAGATTGCCCCGGAGCGGGAAGTCAGGCTCTACAAGAATAATACCGACTTTGTGGGGCATAGTTACGGTTGTCATGATAACTACATTATGAGCCGAACGGTGCCGTGGGATCGTTTGGTGTCGGATGTAGTTCCGTTCCTAGTTACCCGACAAATCTTTACGGGGGCGGGCAAACTTGGAATCGAGGGCGAAGGGTCAGCCGGCCAGCCTGGGGTTTTCCAAATTTCGCAGAGGGCCGATTTTTTTAGCGTGCTGGTGAGCATCGATACTATGAACCGGCGCCCGATCGTGAATACGCGGGACGAGCCGCATGCCGATCCCGGAAAATACCGGCGCTTTCACGTAATTTTGGGCGACTCGAATATGAGTGAGTTCGCGACCGCTTTGAAGATCGGGACTATGTCGCTTGTCCTTGAGCTCATCGAGAAACGAGAAGCACCGCAACTTGAGGTAGCGCAACCGATCGATGCGACCAAATCCATCAGCCGCGATCAGACGTTCAATTGGATCATCGAGTTAAAGGACGGCCGTAAGATTTCCGCGATCGATGTCCAACGGATGTACTTGGCGAAGGCGCTAAAGTATTGCGATCGATCACAACCGGAAACGAACTGGTTACTCACAGAGTGGGAAAATTTGCTCAACGATCTCGATGTGGAGGCCATGCGTTGCGTCGATCGGGTGGACTGGGCGGCCAAGAAATACCTGCTGAACACGTTCCAAGAGAGCGAGAACCTGGATTGGTGTGATCCGTGGTTACAGTCGATCGATCTCGAATATCATAATATCACTTGGGAACAAGGTTTACACTTTGAGCTGGTTAGACAGGGGCGTATGCGGCGGCTTCTGACTGAGGAAGCAATTAAGAATGCCATCTTTGGTCCGCCGGAGACGACCCGGGCATTTTTCAGGGGCCGGGCTGTGGCCCGTTTCACGTCACAAATTCAAACCATTCATTGGGATGAAGTTGTCTTTGGCCATGACTCCACCCAAACGCGGGTCGCTTTCAATCACGCTTCAGAAGACGAAAGGCTGTTCCAGCTAAACGAGATCATGCGGGCCGCGGTTAACTACGATGACCTGATTTATCGGATCCATAAGTTGGATCAGGGCGAGTAGTTAAAAAGAGTGATTGGTGAGAAGTGATAGGTGATTGGTGAGGTTCGGTGCGGCGAAAAACTCGGTGCGCCCCTGGTTCCCCTTTCTGCTTGAATAAAATCGCGCCGGTTTTGAGCCGTTCCGTGGGGCTGTTCTGCCCAACGTGTGGCTGCGACCTGTTTCAGCGATTTCCGGAGCCTCGTCCCGTCGCTTATTCTCGGAAACCTCCACGCTGTCGGGGAGTTTAATGAGGTGTTATGCGTCACATCTTAACGAAGTACGTCACCAAATCAGGGATCAACCGGCTGGTTTATAGCGGTTTAGCATCTTTGATGTTAGCAGGCGGTCTGGCGCTACAGCCGACCGCAGTTGGCCAAGTCGTCATTAACCTCGCTCCCCCAGCTCCGGTCGTGGAGACGGTCCCCCCTTCGCGGGGTCCGAATTGGGTGTGGGACCCGGGGCATCATGTCTGGAGAGGAGGCCACTATGTGTGGGTACATGGTCAATACATTAGGAGACCGCATCCCGGTGCGAATTGGGTGCCTGGTCACTACGTCAAACGCGGTCCGGGCTATGTTTGGATCCAAGGTCACTGGGCGTAATTGCCTCTAAATCGTTCTGTTAACGGGCCAGGTTTTCTGGCCCGTTGTTGGTTACGTTCTCGTGGCGCGGCCAGGGAAATCGCACTAGATTTCCCTTCAGTATGTTGTCCCAGAACTCTCGCGGTTCGGGTGGCAGCGATGTTCTCGCGCCGGCGGCACAGCTGCATCCTGGCGTTTCTGCCGCCATCGAAGGCTACACCATTTTAGCAACGCTTCCTGAGCCCGGCGCTCAGGCTGACCTTTACTTAGCAGAGGGCGAGGATAAGCAGCGCTACGCACTCAAGCTTTATCGTAGATTTACGCGACCGTCGGCGGCGGTCGCTCAGCTGCTGTCTGGGTTACCTGGCAGCCGGCTGTCGATCCCTTTGTACCAAGGTGAGTGGGTGGGAAGAGCATTCGAGGTCAGCCAGTATTTTCCGGGCGGGAACCTCGGCGGGTTTATTAAGAAGAATGGTCCGTTAGGTACGGAACAGGCGCTCCGTCTGCTTAGCCAGGTGACCGAAGGATTGGAGCAACTCCATCGCATCGGAGTTCAACATCGGGATCTCAAACCCACCAACATCTTAGTCCGCTCGCAGGCGCCACTTGATCTCGTGCTTGCCGATTTCGGTTTAGCCGCCATCTCTGACATCACAGTACTAAGTCAACCCTACGGCACGTTGTTGTACTCGGCGCCAGAGACCTTGACGGGTATGTATTCCCGGGCCAGCGACTTCTGGTCTCTTGGGATCGTATTGATCGAGGCGCTCACCGGCGATCCGATCATTGCCACGCTGAGAAATGATGGGTTACTTCACTATCGCCTGGTACAAGGAAAAGTCCCGATTCCTGAAACGATTCCGCCGGGCTGGCATCCATTACTGAAAGGACTGCTGGAAAGAGATCACTATCGCAGGTGGCAAGCCGCAGAAGTCCGGTCTTGGCTTGATCGGGAGACCTGCAGGATTGGTGTCACCGCTGAAAAAAAGGCTCGGCCTTTCTTGATCGGTTCATTGGCTTTGGCATTGGCACTGACAATTGGCGCGGGTCTTTGGCTGGATCCGTTAGTGGCCGCACGCACGCATCTGGTTAGAGAGAACGTAGTTAGGACAGCTAATCAGGATAAGATGCCAGCCAAATCCGACGACGTGCCGAGTCACGGCATCGGCGCAGCTGGCATCGACCGCGATTCACGTGGTGTCTCCGTTAGTCTCTTTGCATTGCTTATTATCACGGTGGCGGCTTTAGGTTGGATTCTTGCCGGTGTCTTTTTCGTTTCGGGAGTTATCCATGCTTTAAATGGAATACCGCATGGCGCTGTCGCGGTTCTAATCGGAATATTTCTAGCGCTAGGCGCCTACTTTTTGCCGAGGTTGTGGGCGTAAGGGTGGTTGTCCTCGTGCTCGAAGGTTCGGGAACCTCAAAGGGCGGTACTGGGGTAATCTTGCAAAATTCAATGTAAGGGTAGCTTCAGACGCTGGGCGAAAGGCAGCCGTCGGGGATCGAGCACGAGGACGAGGACGATTAACGGCGCTTCGCGCCTAAGGCATGAGATAAGGCTGTTAAGAGCGCCGAAAATCAAATACAAACCAACGCTGTCGCCTGGGCTGGGTGAGTCCGGGTGTGGCGGCTTATGGCGCAAAAACAGAACTTCTCTTTTTTGGCAGATCATCTTTCCCTGGACTTTGTCGGTACTGAATTCCGGCGGTCCGGAGAGCATCAAGATCGATTAGCGACCTTTGAGAGTCTCCGGGATTGGTTGAAGCAGGCAGGATTGCTGGCATCTCCTGAAGCAGTTGCATTGGTGAAACATTGTTCGGCTAAGGCAAGCGAACGGGTTCTGAGCGCCGCCCGGGAACTCCGGAAGTCGATCCGATCCGCAGCCGAGGCTATCATTGACGGAAAAGCGGTACCGCCGGGCCCGATTCGCGGGATAAATAGCCTACTTGAAAAAAGAGACGGCCATTTTCAAATCGAGCGACGGTCTACTCAGCTCGAGCGACGTTTTATCTCGGGGATGACCGACCCATTGGCCTTGTTAGCCCCACTTGCCGAATCGGCAGCTGATTTGCTTTGTAACGCGAATCCGGTGCTCATTCGAAGATGTGCGGATGAAAGTTGCAACCTGCTCTTCTACGATTCCACCAAGAATCACCGGCGGCGCTGGTGCAGCATGAGCGCCTGCGGCAACCGAGCGAAAGTTGCAGCCCATCGCGCCCGACAGCGAGCAGCCGGTTAGTCGCGACGGGCGAAACGGCGAAAGGGCGATGGGGCGAAACGGCGACCGGCTTTAATCGCATAAGTCCTCTGAGTCCCATAGGTCCCATACGCGCGCATCGCCCAAGGCCATATGTCTTCCCTACGCGTTCACTCACTCACCGCCCCACCGCCCCTTCGCCGTGTCGCCCTTTCGCCGATTCGCCTCTTCGACCCACTCGACCTTCCATCGGAACGGAAATCTGGGCCGTATAATCATATCGCCGGCATCGCTAATGCCCCACTTAGGGAACTGGCAATAGAAACAGCGTGCCCCGAACAAGCTCCGGAGGAAAGCGTAGCGGAAAAACGAGCGATTACAGCGAGGGCAATTCCAGTTGGCGAGCCACATGGCTAACAAGAAATAAAAGAAAAAGGTGGCGGCGATGACGATACCCGGCAGGAAGAATCGCACCTCGATCATTGCTGCCAAAAACATCGCGAGCACGATACCGCGCAGTCTTCGGTAGGACGTCCAACAATGGACATAGTCGTTTTCGGCCAAAGACTTGGGACTGGGGAGCGACATTTTCTTCACAGAATAGTCTGGAACGCTGACAGAATGCGCCTGCCTTTGCCGGCAATCCAGGCTTTATAGCGCACGAAGTCGAATTACCTGGAATTTCTCTATCGCGCGTTAACGCAACATCAAAAAGATGCAGGAAGCGACAACAATGAGAGCGACCGCGATCAAGATGACCTGCAACGGATGGAGGCGCATCCGAAACGTCGGTTCCGTTGCTCGCAGCTCAATGGCGGGTTCTGCGAAAGGGGCCGGCAGAGCCTGACTCAGCGCTCGCTCCAGCACGCCGCAAATGGTTTCCCGGGTGAACGGTTTTTGTAAAACCTCAAAGATCTCGAGTGCCGGCGCCTTAGCGGCGATGTCGGCGGCGCCATAACCGGAAATCAAAATGATCGGTGCCGTGCTGCCGTGTTGTCGGACTTTCTCGGCCACTTGCAGCCCAGTCCCGTCAGAGAGCCGGTAGTCGAGCAAATAGGCATCGAAAGAACTTCCAGCTAGAGTTTCAGCGGCGCTGACCGATTGGCTGATGTAAACATCGTACTGTTGGTCTCTTAGAATCCGACTTAACACCGTGCAAACACCGATATCGTCATCTACGACGAGGATACGATGCGTGGTCATTGGTTGGGATCCGGATCACCGAGCCTAAAAGAAAAAGAAACTCAGTCAACGCCCCCCCTTTGCAGCGAGCGGGAACGCCGAGAACGAGCGAGAACGCCGAGAACGAGCGGGAACGGGAGGGAACGAGAACGACAGTGCGATCGCCCGAAGAATCTTCGTTCGTGGCGTTCTCGCTCGTTGCTACTAGCTACCCCAGGCCTTCCGCAATTGCCTGCCCGACGTCGGTGGTCATTGATTTCCCTCCCATGTCCCGAGTCCGCGGTCCGTCGATCAACACATTCTCGATGGCTTTCAGAACCGCCGCCGCCGCGTCTGGCTCTCCCAAGTGTTCCAGCATCATCGCTCCACTCCAGATCTGACCAATCGGGTTGGCGATACCCTTCCCAGCGATGTCGGGAGCCGAGCCATGAACGGGTTCAAACATGGAAGGAAATTCTCTCTCCGGATTCAGATTAGCCGAAGGCGCAATCCCGATAGTCCCCGTAACGGCTGGACCCAAGTCGCTGAGGATGTCGCCGAAGAGGTTTGAACCAACTACGACGTCGAACCAGTCCGGATGTTGGACAAAGTGGGCGGTTAAAATGTCGATGTGGTATTGGTCGACCCGCACGTCAGGATATTGCCCTGCGAGCGCCTTCACGCGTTCGTCCCAAAATGGCATGGTGACAGTAATTCCGTTGCTCTTGGTGGCGGATGTCAGGTGCTTCTTGGGCCGGGACTGCGCTAGCTCGAACGCGAACCGCAGAATGCGGTCGACCCCTCGCCGGGTGAACACAGACTGCTGCGTTACCACTTCATCCTCGGTACCCTCGTAGATACGTCCGCCGATCGAGGAATACTCGCCCTCGTTATTCTCACGGACGATAAGAAAGTCGATGTCGCCGGTTTGACGATTACGCAAGGGCGATTCTATACCTGGCATCAACCGCACCGGGCGCAAATTGGCGTACTGTCGAAAGTGTCTGCGGATGGGGATCAACAGCCCCCAAAGAGAGATGTGGTCGGGAATGGGAGGAAACCCAACCGCGCCCAGAAAAATAGCGTCATGGTCTTTCAACCGGTCCAGACCGTCCGCGGGCATCATGTGCCCGGTCTTTTGGTAAAACTCACAGCTCCAAGGCAACTGGGTCCACTGCAGACTAAACCCATGTTTTCGACCCGCCGCTTCCAGGACGCGAATCCCTTCAGGAACGACTTCTTTTCCTATACCGTCACCAGGAATTGTGGCGATGCGATAGCTTTTCATAAAGGTTTCTAGCACGAACGAAAGAAAATCGCATATGTGTTGTGGAAGGGGGCGGAGCGTTTCGAAGGCCGAATTGTTGAAAGACTATCGCCTGCAGGCTTTTGAAAAACCTAAGTCGGCTCTTGGTCACCGATTCAGCGAAGCCGATCGCCCAGCTCCGTAGGAGCGAAATCTTTATAGCCACGGCAACCTACACGCGATCAGCTCCGTTAGGAGCGGCATCGATGGGCGTTTACCCGCGAGGTGCCAATGCTTCCAAATTAGATTTCGCTCCTCTGGAGCTGGTCGCGTTTTTCTGCGTCGCGTGCTATAAAGATCTTGCTCCTACGGAGCCGTTTTCAACTGTCTGCTAGGCGAGAGTCTATCAGCGTTTCGCTCCTACATACTCCCATGGTCTACAGCAAAGTACTTACGGACAGCAGTCACGGAATTTCGCTCAGGGAATGGCGATTTGATTCAACGGATGCGGGCGACCGCTCGGGGAAAGGTTCCTGGAGCGTCCGAAAAGTTTGTTTGGCCGGTGGACGCCAAGAAGGGACTGAGATCGTGGAGGTCGACAACGGCCTTTTAAAGTTCATTGTGGTGCCAACCCGGGGAATGAATATCTGGCGGGCAGACATCCAGGGAGTTCGTCTCGGTTGGGACTCCCCGGTTACGGAAATTGTGCATCCGCAATTTGTGGACCTGACCGAGCGAGGAGGAAAGGGTTGGCTGAATGGGTTTGGCGAGTTGGTGTCACGATGCGGATTGGAGTCGATGGGACCTCCCGGAGCTGACGGATCGCAAGTCCTGACTCAGCACGGCCGCATCAATTACCTGCCGGCGAGTTACGTGGAGTTTCGATTCGAACCAGAGCCGAATCCGCGGATCGTTTTACGCGGTATCGTGGACGAATCATTCATGTTCGGTCCGCACCTGCGGCTGATCACTGAAATTTCGACCGAGATCGCCAGCAGTGAGTTAGTGCTAAATGACACGGTGCAGAATCTGGCGGACATCCCTCAAGAGATGGAGAGTCTCTATCATATTAACTTCGGTCCGCCGTTGCTGGGTGCGGGCGCCAGATTCTTGGCTCCGATCAAACGAGTTGCTCCTCGAGATGCCCGGGCAGCCGAGGTAGATATGGCAAAATGGAATCTCTACACCGGACCGCAACCTGCCGGTTACACTGAACAAGTCTATTTCGCCGAGCTTTGGGCCGATCAGAAAGGGTTCACCGAAGCCTTATTGCAATCTCCGACTGGAAACCTGGGAGCGCTGGTCGCGTTTAATGTCCAGCAATTACCCTATTTCACACTCTGGAAAAATGAAGCGCCGCTGAAAACCGGCTACGTGACCGGCCTTGAACCCGCTACCAGTTATCCGTTTCACCGGGCCGAAGAACGCAAAGCCGGCCGGCTCCCAAAACTTCCTCCCGGCGAAAGCCATCACGCGACCGTCGTGATCAAAGCGCTCTTAACTGAAGCCGAGGTCACCGCCGCCGCGCGAAAGATCTCCCAGCTGCAAGAAAGCGAACCTCACGTAGAGGCTAGGCCGATGTCGTGAGAAGTGAGAGGCCTGCCCTCAGCAGGCGTTAAGCGCGTCGAAGGGTGAAAGGTGAGAGGTGAGAGGTGAAAGGTCGCGCGGCCTCAGGCGCTTCAGTCCCATTTGTCAGCGCAGCCCCCGGCTCCCTAGTTCCGAGCGCCTGCCATCACCGCGATGCCGCCCTCGCCGACACGCCGATACGCCCACCCGCCCATACGCTCTTTCACTCGCTCGGCTTGTTTTGGGAATACTTTGTCACCCCAATCTGTTTCCGGATCGCTGAAAACAGATTTTCGACACCCTGCCGATTTGCGAAATTGATGACGAAAGCAGGGAGCCCACCACCGCCGTCAGTCAGAATCGTGTAAGTTGCAATTGTCTTTTTACCCCCATCCGCCGGGTCTAGATTCCACGATCCTTGGTCCAGGTTGATCCGGATCACCCCGGGGGTCGGGGTAGGTCCTCGCGAGTTCACCGGTTCCCAGTGAAATTGATAGCTGACGGTCCCATCTTCGTGCCTCGCCGCTTGGCTGGACACCGAAACCGTCACATCACGTGCGCCGACGAAAGGTGGATCCAAACGAAGATAGCTAATCACTTGATGCAGGCCCCGCTCGATGATTTTCGTCGTGGTCGTGTAAGGCATGAAGCTCGGGTAATCTTCTACCCCGTCGATCACGTTTTTTACGACCCAATTGGGAGCGTCGATTGGTCCTACGGCGCGGAGTTCTTTTATTTGGCTACCCGAATGCGACCTGCAAAAAATCGCTAAGCCGTCATTCTGGCAAAGTTGCACCCAGTCTGAGTTTTCGGGGCTAGCCAAGCCGCTAGTAATCAGGCTCGCCAACCCGCTGAAAACGCAGGCGATCGAAATCGCAGTAGTTCCTTTTCTTGCCTTTGACGTGCGCGATAACATGCCGCTCATCCTCGGTATTAAGCCAACCCCCTTTGTTCTCTGACTAGGCTCTATAAATTATCGGATGACAGGTGTAGTGCGGTTCACTTCAATCGCAAAAATGTGGTGGTGCAGGCAAGTCAAAAATTCTACTGACCAACGTGGGTGTACTCTTCGTTGATGTCTTTGCGGGAGTAATCGGTCATGAACAACGTCGCAATAATGGCGATGACGGCGCAGATGGCGATGTAGCAGGAGATAGCAGTGCCGGACTTGAACTGAATGAAGAGCCACTGTGCGATCAAGGGAGAAGGTCCGCCCGCTATGAGGGAGGCAAGCTGATAGCCCAGCGAAGCGCCGCTGTAACGCATCCGGGGAGTGAACTGTTCGGCGATGAGCGCCGCCTGTGGACCGTAAACCATGCTATGCGGGATCGACCCAAGCATCGCAGCGAGGACCATGAGGACCAGATTGCCGGAATCAAGCAGCCCGAAGAAAATGAAGCCATAGACCGCCATGGTGACAGCGCCGATGAGATACATCGTTTTGCGGCCGATCTTGTCCGATAGAAAACCGAAAAACGGGATGCAAAAAAACTCGATCACCGCGAAACCCATGATAGCGGTCAATAAAAGGTTTCGGTCCATCTTCAAGTGGCCGACGGCGTAGGAGAAGACGAAAGCAGTGAAGATATAATAAGGGGTCTGTTCGGCCAGGCGAATGAGCGCCGACAAAATCACGGATTTCGGTTGCAGTCTCAATACCTTTGCGGCCGGAAGCTTCTCGACCTTGTTCTCTGCCACTATTTTGGAGAAGGTCGGAGTCTCCAGGATACCAAGCCTGATCCAGAGGCCAATAGCCACGAGCACGCCGCTGAATAGAAAGGGAATTCGCCAGCCCCAAACGAAGAATTGATTTCCGCTAAGCGCGTAACTGAAGCCCAGGACCGCCAGGTTGGCTAAAAAGGATCCGACCGGCACCCCAAATTGCGGCCAGGAGGCAATGAATCCTCGGCGCCCAAACGTTTTCGTCCATTCCATCGCCAGCAAAACCGAGCCGCCCCATTCACCGCCAACCCCAATTCCCTGCACCACCCGCAAAAAAGTCAGAATGACGGCGCCCCAGACGCCAATCTGGTTGTATCCGGGCACAAACGCGACCAGGAACGTCGCGACGCCCATTAGCAGAAGAGTGGCAATCAACGCTCCTTTTCTTCCGATCCGATCCCCATAATGCCCAAAGATATAGGCACCGATGGGCCGGGCGGCGAACCCGCCGAAATAGATACCAAATGAGTTGAGCAAGCCGGTATTCGCGTCGGCATCCGGGAAAAAGGTTTTCGCGAAAACGAGCCCCGTGACGACGCTGTATAGAAAGAAATCATACCACTCGATAGAGGTACCGATCGTGCTAGCGATCACTGCTCGCACGAGCATCGAACGGCGTTGCGTATCGTCAAGTTCTCCGTGGGCTACGTTACTCATCGTTTTCTCCTCGCTAGAACTGCATTAAAGGAACAGGACGCCGGTTGTCCGGGGTCGACTTCTGTTTGGTGAAAACAAAGCGCGAGCCGCAGAAGAACGGCAATAGTCGTTTCGGGGGGGTGCATGATTGATTTTGATCTGCCGCCACATTGTAGCCGGAAGAGTTGCCGAGCGTCAATGGAGCGAAAGGGCGGGCGAGTGGGCGAGTGGGCGAGGGGCGAGTGGGCGACACGGCGACACGGCGACTGGGCGATAGGGCGCGGATAGCCGCAATCGAGGTGGCCCATCCTCGGCGCGCCGAGACCCGCCGCCGCTACGCTTTAGCGCGTCCCTGTCCTGCTTCGTATCACGCCTTGAGATAGGCCGCGATCCCGCGTCCGCGGGACGAAGTCGGGTTTTCGCCCTACCGGCTCCGGGCTCCCATCGCCGTGTCGCCGCGTCGCCGTGTCGCCGTGTCGCCGTGTCGCCGTGTCGCCGT